>JADMIO010792739.1_pt1 | contig 53256 bp, 39 predicted proteins | sample 8958161 | NCBI WGS metagenome assembly JADMIO01 (sample SAMN16585339, study PRJNA669376) | soil metagenome | isolation source: Crop rotation soil | place: USA: Cullars Rotation, Alabama | collected 2011 | reverse complement strand
CTTTCCCTAAAAATACCAGTGGCAACAACAATACCGCTATTGGTGAACAGTCGCTTTCCTCTAATACCATTGCAGACAACAACACGGCTTTGGGATATTTTTCTCTTGGCCTTAATACCACCGGTTTTTCAAATGTGGCATTGGGGGTACACACCTTACATTCCAATACAACAAAGAGTAATCTTGTAGCCATTGGCGATTCTGCTTTGTATAATAATGGAACGGGGGCGGCCAATCCTTTTGAATCAAATAAAAACACGGCACTTGGTTCAAAGGTTTTATATGCCAACACAAAAGGATACAGTAATATGGCTGCGGGTTTTAATGCAATGTATTCTAACCAATCCGGCTACAGCAATATTGCGTTGGGTACTTCGGCACTCCATAATAATGTGGAAGGGTACCAAATGATCGCCATTGGAGATTCAGCCTTATTCAATAATATCTCGCCTTCCATATCAAACAGCAATGGCAATTATCACTCACCAAATATTGCCATCGGTCATATTGCTTTGTTTTCAAATACCGTTGGAGCATCCAATATCGCCATGGGTGCTTTTGCCCTGCATGATAACATTGATGGCGCCGGCAACATTGCGATTGGTAGCGGTGCCTTAAGACAGAACTTGTCAGGATCTACAAACACGGCAATAGGTGAGGGTTCAATGAATTCAGCACAAGGTGGCTCAGATAATACTGCTATTGGCGACTACGCCATGGGAAATGCAGGCCTCTTCGGGGTGTCTTCCGGCAATGCCAATACAGCCCTGGGGTATTCAGCCATGCTAAACACAAGGGTTGGTTATTCCAATGTTGCAGTAGGTGCACGGGCCCTTACATTAAATATGGATCGCAGCAACCTGGTAGCAGTGGGCGATTCGGCGCTCTTTAATAACGGCTCAGGTGCTTCACAGCCTGTTCACGCAACTTTAAATACCGCTATAGGTTCAAAAGCGTTGTTTGCAAACACAACAGGTTATAACAATACTGCTTTAGGGTCCCGCGCCTTGTACAATAATACCGGGAGTTTCGGCAATACTGCTATAGGAGCATTAAGTTTGACAAATAATGGTATTGGCGCGAATATCGCTGTAGATGAAGGTGCCAGGAACACAGCAGTTGGTTTTCAATCGATGTTTGCCAATACCACCGGCTTATACAACACTGCATTGGGATATAGTTCCCTGGCGGCAAATACCTCCGGCTTCTTTAATACAGCCATCGGCCTGGATGCCTTACAAAGCAATACGGACGGGCGTGATAATACCGCCATCGGGTTAGCAACCATGGGTAATAATGTTGGCGGGCAATACAATACAGCTTGTGGTTCAAGAGCGCTTGATCAAAATACCTATGGAAGTTTAAATACCGCGATAGGATATAATGCCGGCCACAATCTTACCAATAACTCCAATTGCACTTTTGTAGGATACAATGCCAACAGCACCGGGAATTATTTTAATTCGATGGCCCTTGGAAGCAATTCTTCTGTTGATGCCGACAACCAGGTACGTGTGGGGAGTATTTTTTCCACGAGCATCGGAGGGTACCAACCCTGGAGCAATCTTAGTGATGGCAGGTATAAAAAAAATTTACAGGAAGATGTAGCTGGGCTTGATTTTATCTTAAAACTCCGGCCAGTAACCTATAACCTCAATTTACATACCCTCTATAAATATGCCGGCCTTCCTGATTCTACCAGTAAGTCGTTTGACTACAGCGGCGAAAATATTCGCCATACCGGTTTTGTAGCTCAGGAGGTTGAAGCAGCGGCAAAATCCGTTAAATATGATTTTAGCGGGGTGGACAAACCCGCCAATCCCAACGGCCAATATGGTTTGCGCTATTCAGAATTTGTCGTGCCGTTGGTAAAAGCCATGCAGGAGCAACAAGTAATAATCGACACGCTTAACAAAACGGTAAATGAACAAAATAAAAAGATGGACAAGCAGCAGCAGCAGGTCGACGAGCTTTTAAAAGAGATCCAATTGATTAAAAATAAAATGAAATAAAACGAACCATTAATTAATCATATCAACCATGAAGAAAATTCTGTTACTGGTGGCTTTTACCTCCATCAACGCTATCACCTTTGCCCAAAATATTGGCATCGGCACCACTACGCCAAATGCCAGCGCCATACTGGAAATAAAAGCCAGTAACAAAGGCCTGCTGATTCCACGCACATCTACCACAAGCCGGACTGCTATTGTTAACCCCGCAAAAGGGCTGATGGTGTACGATACTACAACCAGTAGTTTTTGGTTTTACAATAGCAACGCCTGGGTTCAAATAGGAACCAGTGGCAACGGCTGGTCACTTACAGGCAATGGAAGCACCAACCCCGCAACAAATTTTATTGGTACTACCGATGCATCGCCAGTTATTTTTAGAGTAAATAATGTGAAAGCCGGACTTATTGATACTACTTCTTTCAACACTTCTATAGGATTCAGAACATTAGATTCTGTCAGTACCGGAACACACAATTCCGCCTTTGGGTACAAGGCATTGATCAGTAATAAAGACGGTTACCAGAATACGGCCATAGGATCGAATGCGTTGCACAAAAATACTTCCGGTTATTACAACACCGCTATAGGTATGCAATCACTAACGTCAAATATTACCGGCAACAACAATACAGCAACCGGTTCCTTTTCTCTTCTTTCAGACACCAGCGGCTTCGACAATACTGCAACGGGTGCTTATTCACTTTACTCAAATTTATCTGGCCAAAAAAATGTGGCTACGGGATTTAACGCTCTCAACCAAAACACCACGGGCCATTCCAATACGGCTTCCGGCACATATGCATTATATTCTAACCAAACAGGTTATCATAATACCGCAAACGGAATTTCATCTATGTACAGTAATATTTCAGGAACAGCAAATGTAGCAGATGGTGTAGGTACATTATTTTATAATACCGATCGTAGCAACCTGGTTGCTATTGGCGATTCTGCCTTGTTTTTTAACGGGTATAACGCCAGTCTCGCTATCCATTCAACAGGTAATACAGCTGTTGGCTCAAAAGCATTATATCTTAATAATACCGGCTATTTCAATACGGCCGTAGGGAATGCATCTTTGCAGAATAACACCTCCGGGGAAGGAAATACAGCCACAGGGGGAGAAGCACTGTATTTTAATTATACGGGTAATTATAATAACGCATTTGGAGAAAGGGCGCTTTGGGGCAATTCTAGCGGGTCCAGGAATATATCGATCGGGCATCAATCTATGGAATTGAACGCTACGGGAAATCAGAATGTCGCAATAGGCGAACTTGCTTTGCGCTCAAATGCTTCCGGCAATGATAATATAGCAATAGGGAATTATACAGCATTTAACAATCAATCAGGATATTCGAATGTTGCAATAGGCGCTTATGCGCTCTATTACAGTTCCAATCGCAACAACCTGGTAGCCATTGGAGATTCCGCTTTGCATCATAATGGAACAGGTGCTGTACAATCCTATGATGGAGTCGGAAATACAGCCATTGGCTCCAAAAGCCTTTATTCTAACACCATTGGCTATAATAACACTGCCAGTGGAGGCATGGCATTATATGGTAACACCAGTGGCTATAATAATGCAGCATACGGTCTGCAGGCGCTGCAAACCAACTTTAATGGCATTGGCAATACTGCGGTGGGTGTTGCCGCCGATGTAAATTCAGGCAGCTTACAAAACGCAACTGCAATTGGCTACTTCGCAAATGTAAACGCCAGTAATAAGGTACGGATCGGAAATACAAATGTTACCGTTATTGAAGGCCAGGTGAACTGGTCTTATCCATCAGACGGAAGATTTAAAACCAATATTACTGAAACCGTAAAAGGCCTTGATTTTATTACAAAACTGCGGCCGGTTATCTACAACTTTCAAACGGAAAAATATGATGCATTTCTGAGAAAAGATTTATCCAACAAAGGCATGTACGCAAGCCAGGATTTTACAGCTTCAGAGAGTATAAGACAAAGCGGTTTTATAGCGCAGGAAGTGGAGAAAGCGGCCAGGGAAGCGGGCTATGATTTCAATGGGGTCATCGTCCCAAAAAATGACAGGGAAACCTATGGTCTTTCTTACGCACAGTTTGTTGTTCCCCTTGTAAAAGCAATGCAGGAGCAACAGGCAATCATAGAAGAACAAAATAAAAAAATTGATGTACAGCAACAACAGATAAATGCATTATTAAAAGAAATGCAACTGATAAAACAGAAATTAAAATAACTGTTATGAAAAAAAATTATCTACTGATAGCCTTTACTGCTGTCAGCTGTACTGCGGCCGCCCAAAATATTGGCATTGGTACCACCACACCAAATGCCAGCGCCATACTGGAAATAAAAGCAAGCACCAGGGGCCTGCTGATACCCCGCACTTCCACCACAAGCCGCACTGCCATTGTTAACCCTGCCAAAGGACTGATGGTGTATGATACTACAACCAGTAGTTTTTGGTTTTACAACAGCAGCGCCTGGGTTCAAATAGGAGCGGGTGGCAATGGCTGGACTCTGACAGGCAATGCAGGCACTAATCCTGCTACTAATTTTTTAGGCACAACGGATAACCAGCCTTTGACATTTAAAATAAATAATACAAAAGCGGGTTTGCTTACAACAAATGGAAATGTTTTTTGGGGATTGCGCAGTGGCAACAGCAATACAGGTTACTCTAACATTGGTATCGGCACTGATGCGTTAAAAAACAATACCACCCGCAACAACCAGGTAGCGATTGGCGACTCCGCCTTGTACAACAATGGAACCGGGGCAGTAAATTCTTATGATGGCGACAGGAATACGGCCATCGGTTCAAAAACCCTTTTTAATAATACTACAGGATATTACAATACAGCTACCGGTTATGGCGCCCTCACCACTAATACATCCGGAGCATATAATACAGTTAATGGATACGCGGCTCTTTATTTGAATACAACAGGTGCTTTTAATACAGCCAGTGGAGTGGATGCGATGTACTATAACCAAACAGGAAGTAACAATGTCGCAAATGGATATCTTGCCCTGGAAAACAATACAACCGGCAATCAAAACACAGCTACCGGCTATGCTTCATTGTACTGCAATATCGGTGGAGATTATAATTCCGCACATGGTACTGCCGCATTAAACAGCAATACTTCAGGAAATTGGAATACAGCCATAGGGGGCTATGCAATGTATCTTAACCAAAGAGGTTACAGTAATGTCGCCATTGGTGCAAATGCATTGTATAATAATATTAATGGTAGTAACCTGGTTGCTATTGGAGATTCTGCCTTATTCAATAATATAACAGGAATTATTTTAGGGAGCCCTGAAGCAGGTAGTACTGCTGTAGGTTCAAAAGCTCTTTATAACAACAATCCCGGAATTGATAATACTGCGATTGGTTACCACTCACTTTATGCTAACACCAGCGGATTTAACAACACTGCGACTGGCTTGTATGCGCTTACGAACAACATATCAGGAGATGAAAATACAGCATACGGAGTAGGTTCTCTTTCTTTTAATACAACGGGATCCGAAAACACAGCCTTAGGTTCCAGTGCCTATACATCACCAGGCGTAGCTCTATTCGATGCAACTGCTCTCGGACATGGCGCAATTGTAAATGCCAGCAACAAAGTAAGAATTGGAGATATAACTATTACTGTGGTTGAATCGGCCGCCGGATCATGGACTACTTCTGACGGTAGATTTAAAGATAATATTACTGAAGAAGTAAAAGGAATGGAGTTCATTAAATTGTTGCGACCTGTCGTGTATAATTTTGATGCAAAAAAATTTGAAGAACATTTAATGCAAAACTGTCCTGACAGCGTAAAGGCTAAACGAATGGGCCCGATATGTAAGGATGGCATGGAAAAAGCATCTGGTATTCGACAATCAGGGTTTATAGCGCAGGAAGTAGAACTGGCCATCAGCCAAAGTGGATATAATTTCAATGGCATACATCGCCCTGAAAATGCTACTGACAACTATAGCCTTTCATACGAAAAGTTTGTAGTTCCACTTGTTAAAGCAGGGCAGGAGCAGCAGCAGCAGATCGACGCATTACAAGAAGAAAACACTGAAATAAAAAAACAATTATTGCAACTAGGTGAATTACGCAAAGAGATTGACATTTTAAAAAAATTAAAAAACTAATGCTCAGCAATATTTTCGATAGAGGATAAGGTGTAAAAGATTGTTCCGGCAGTAAATGGAAATAGAAAATATCCTCTATTTTTGCGGCCTTAATAGTGATACGCCAAAAAAGATATGAGTCATTTCTTACGAAGTTATACACCGGGCTGGTTAAAGATAATCCTTAAAAAAATATTGTACCGGGTCTACAGGGTAACCGAATCATTCTACCGTTTGCCTGTTGACAAATATGATTTACAAACCACTCAACTCATCCGGCAGCACCTGAAAAAAAATTCCAATTGCATAGACATCGGCGCCAATCTGGGACATATCCTGATGGAAATTACCAGGGCTGCACCAAAGGGAAAACATTTTGCATTTGAACCCATCCCCGATCTATACACGTCGCTGAAAAAAAGGTTTTCAAAAAATACAACCGTGTTAAATTATGCCCTTTCTTCAAAAAAAGGCACAGCAACTTTTAATTATTATCCTTCACGGCCAGCTGTAAGCGGATTCAGGCAAAGAGACAATGTAAGTGACCAGGAGCCTACCTTACTTTCTGTTCAAATGGAAAGGCTGGATGATATTATACCACGGAATATTAAAATCGATCTGATAAAAATAGATGTGGAAGGTGCAGAACTGCAGGTGCTGGAAGGCGCCAGGGAAATATTAAAAACCCATACCCCCCTTGTTTTATTTGAATGCGGACTTGGTGGAGCAGATGTATATGGCACCAACCCAGACCAGGTATTTGACCTGTTTACACAATGTGGTATGGCGATATCCACCATAGAATATTTTAATGCAGGCAAGCAAGCCTTCTCGAGAGAGGAATTTAGGGGACAATTCTACAAAAATTATAATATCTTTTTTATTGGTTATAACCCTTCCAAATATTAGACGGGATATAGCTCCAACTTTGAATGCAATATTTTGACCCGTATTGGCCTTATATCAGACACCCATCATTTCCTGGATGAAAATGTTTTTGAACATTTTAAAGCATGCGATGAGATCTGGCACGGTGGCGATTTTGGGACAGTGATCATTGCAGATAAATTAAACGCATTCAAACCACTCAGAGGAGTTTATGGTAATATCGATGGCCAGGATATTCGCAGCGTTTATCCCGAACAGCTGATTTTTAAATGTGAAGACGTGAAAGTGTTGATACGGCATATTGGCGGTTATCCACCAAAATATAATCCGCCAACAAAAAAAGAATTACTCATTCATCAGCCACAGCTCTTCATTAGCGGCCATTCGCATATTTTAAAAGTAATGTACGATGCTAAATTAAGTTGCCTGCACATGAACCCGGGTGCTGCCGGCAAGCAGGGATGGCATAAAGTAAGGACCTTAATACGTTTTGCAATAGATGGAAAGGAAATAAAGAATTGTGAGGTGATTGAGTTGTAGGTTGGTTAGTGGTTGATCGTTGGTAGTTGACCGTTGATAGTTTGATCGTTTCGAAGTTGGTAGTAGGTTAGTTGGTAGTTTAAAATGTGTTGCTGGTAAACAACATGCAAGGAGCATGATTAACTTCCGCATTTACCACCAACGACCAACTATCAACAGTTAAAAGCTCTTGAAATAATCGTACACCGCATACCATCAACGACCAACTATCAACTAGCAACAAAGGTAAAAGTGTCGAAAAATCACACTCTGCATTACCACCAACCTACTCCACCCAGTCTGCAATAAAAATATTAGTGTCATGTGTTCCCCCATTATTCCTGTTACTGCAAAACACAATTTTTTTTCCATTAGGACTGAACATAGGAAATGCATCAAAACCTTTATCACGACTAATCTTTTCTATTCCTTTACCATCCAGGTCTGCCAGGTACATATTAAAAGGAAATCCTCTTTTGTACTCATGATTGCTGCAAAAAATAATTTGTTTACCCCCGGGGGCAAAATTGGGCGCCCAATTGGCTTGTTCTAAGAAAGTTATTTGTCGTGCGTTGCTGCCATCAGCATTAGCGATCCATACTTCCATATGTGTGGGTGCTACCAGGTTCTCAGCTAATAATTCCTTGTACTCCTTTATCTCCGCCTCGGTCGTAGGCCGGCTCGCTCTCCAGATAATCTTTGTCCCATCAGGACTAAACCATGCTCCACCGTCATAACCCAGGGTACTCGTGATACGTTTTACATGTTTTCCATCCAGGTCCATGGTATACAGATCCAGGTCTCCATCCCGAATGGACGTAAATAATATTTTATCCCTCCTTGGAGAAATAGTGGCTTCTGCATCATACCCCTTTACATTGGTCAATTGTTGAACAATCTTGCCATTTATATCTGCCTTAAAAATATCAAAGCTTTCATACACCGGCCAGATATATTTATTGCCGTATTTCGATCTGTCCGGTACCGGGGGACAATCCTTACTCCCCAAATGTGTAGAAGCATACAGGATATGTTTTCCGTCGGGATAAAAATATGCACAGGTAGTTCTGCCCATACCAGTACTTACCAGTTTTGGCTCAAATTTCTCCCCTTCCGCTGTTGGAATTTTGCCCATCCAGATCTGGTCGCAGGTTATTCCCTCCTTAGGATTCGTTTTTTGAAAAATAAGCCACTTTCCATCAAAACTAAAATAGGCTTCTGCGTTATCGCCCCCAAAAGTCAGTTGCCGTACGTTTGCAAAATGAGTTTCCCCGGGAAAAAGAATAGTATCAGCACCACCAACCTGCCGTTGATGGTTAACTCCGATATTAATTCTATAAAAAGCGCTGCTAATAACAAAAAGAACTATTACAAAAAAAGGAAATCCAAATTTTTTCATCTGTAAAAAATTTGTGAATCGCAAAGATAAGTGTTGGCAATTTTTTTTGACAGAAAATTGGCTTATACTAAATGGTAAGCACCTAATTTTGCAGCCTATTTACAAATATGACCAGGTATATTTTTTTCATTTATTGTATAGTATTCGTGGCTATTACTTCCTGTAGCACCAACAATAATAATACGGATGCCTCCGTACCTGGGGCGGAAAAAGAATTGAAAGAAAAACTAAATCAATATCCTGATTCCCTTTTATTGAAAGAAAACCTGATCCAATATTTTAGAGACAATAGTAATTACGGGCAGGCGATTGCAGAAACAGACAAGGCCCTAAAAAAAGACAGTGCCAATGACAGGCTCTGGGATATTAAGGCCACTTTGCATTTTGAAAATGCAGATACCATCAATGCCATTAAAGCGTTTGAAAAAGCAGTAGAAATCAACCCTCAGCCTGAATACATTTTGTCGCTGGGTTCATTATATGCACAAACAAAAAATCCGATGGCCCTGGCCATGGCAGACGGACTTTTACAGGCGCCTAAGGCAAATGCACAAAAGCAGGCAATCTTTATAAAGGGCTTGTACTATAGCTATTCCGGTGATAAAATGAAAGCCATGGGCTTTTTTGATCAATGCCTGCAAATGGATTACATGGATGTAATGGCATACCGGGAGAAAGCCATTTGTTTATATGATATGCAAAAATATACCGATGCAATACAGGTTTTGGAGAAAGCGCTCACTATACAGCGCACTTTTGATGAAGGATATTATTGGTTGGGGCGTTGCTATGAAAAACTAGGCAAAAAAAAAGAAGCTATAGAAAACTATCAGCAGGCACTCCAAATAGATCCGGACTACCTGGAGGCAAAGGATGCATTGGGAAAACTGGGCATTTCACCCTAATTTCATAAAGCGGGAGTTAAGAATTAAGAATTAGGAATTAAGAATTATCAATTATCAATTAACCCATTATCAATTATCAACTAATTATGCCTATCGTCGCTCCATCCCTGCTTGCTTCCAACTTTTTACGCTTACAGGACGAATGTAATATGCTGAATGAAAGCCAGGCAGATTGGTTTCATTTAGACGTAATGGATGGCCATTTTGTTCCAAACATAAGCTTTGGACCAATGCTGATAGAGTTTTTTAGAAAAGCGACTTCCAAAATTTGCGATGTGCATTTAATGATAGAAGACCCTGGAAACTATACCGAAATATTTAAAAAAGCGGGTGCAGATATTTTAACTGTTCACCTGGAAGCCTGCCCTCACTTGCACCGCAATATCCAGCAGATAAAAAACCTTGGTATGCAAGCCGGCGTTGCACTTAACCCACACACCCCGGTTGAATTTTTAAAAGACGTGCTGGGCGACATTGATGTTGTTCTTTTAATGAGCGTGAACCCTGGTTTTGGTGGACAGTCGTTCATTCCCAATACGTTGAATAAAATCAAACAGTTGAGGGCTATGATCGACGAAAGATCATTAAATGTAAAAATTGAAATAGATGGTGGAGTAACGGTGGAAAACGCTGAAGAAATTATCGGGGCCGGCGCTGATGTATTGGTTGCAGGCAGTACCGTATTTAAATCTCCTGATCCCATAGCAACCATTGCAAAGCTAAAAGCTATCTAAGGATATAATTAAAATGCCGACAATACACCGTTCAGTGTAAATGAGGGGTGAGACATCCCAGGTAAAAGCGGTATTCATCCAGAATTTATAATTCGTATAATTCGTGTAATACCGTGCTTTATAATTCGTGTATTACCGCAAGCGTATCATACATCTGCCGCATTACATCTGCGGACTGCTTTACCCAATTGCTTTCTTCTTTGTTCCACTTGTATTTTTTTGAGATAATATTTTCCACCATAGCCTGCCCTTTTACTGCCTGTTCCCTGTTATAAAAACAATTCAACCACTTGTTTTCCAGATTATCTTTATTAACAACCGAAATACCACCCCGGTACCATTTAAAGCAGGTAGGCAGGCCCACGAACGAGATAATGTTTCTACCACGATAGGCATTATCTTTCAAAAAGGCAGCATAAAACAGGATACACTGTTTCACGCGTTCTTTAATAGCACTATCACTTTCAGTGTGCATAGGCTTTATACGCCACTGATTATAGGAAGCATGAAACGGATCGTTGGCCGGCTCTTTTTCCATTTTGCCATCAGCAATATATTCAGCCTTGCTTTTGTCGGCCATATTCAGCAAAATCATTTTCTTAGGGCCGACAGCGGCGATTTTATACTGTGCTTTTTTTCCGTCGGTATACAATATATCGATCAGTTTGTTTTCTTCACTAAAGCTCCATTTACCAAAATGAATGTTATCCCGTGGGTTTTGAACTAATGTAGAATCTTCGAAAAAAGAAAATCCGCGATAAGGAATCTCGATAGAACTACCGCTGCCCGAAGCGGAGGCATCTTCAGCATCTGATTTATCTTCCCAGTCCTGGCATAATAATTTTTTAATATCCGTAGAAGCTGAAAGATCTACAAGGCTGCTAATTGTACTGTCTTCAGCAGGAGCAGATATGGTATCGTGATTATTGTTACTGTTACATCCGGCAACTACACAAGTAAATACTCCCGCTATAAATAAGATAGTTTTCATTGTTTATTTTTTCAAAAATATACCTAAGCAGTTGATTTCCGGCAGTATATCGTTAGAAGAATAAAATATTTACCTTCATAAAATGAGAGTATTTACAGTCTTTGTATTGTTACTTTTTTTCTTACCCGTTTCCGCCCAAAAGAAAGGAGCTTTTATTAGTGGTAGTATAGTTGATGAAAATGAAAAACCGCTACCGAAAGTATCTGTTATTTTATTAGGAAAAACCAGTGGCGTTATTACAAATGATAGCGGTTACTTCCGGATAAAAGTACCTGCCGATAAATCAGTTGCATTGGTATTTTCCCATACCGGGTATAGTGAAACTCAAAAGAATTTTTTCCTCAGCGAAAATGAAGAAGAAAAATTAACCGTGAGGCTGGAACATACACGTAAAACATTAGAAACCGTTGTAGTAGGTGATGAACGTGAACGAAAAGAGATAAGCCTTACAAAAATAAATCCTAAAAATGCATTGGTATTACCTGGCACTGCGGGCGGCATTGAAGGATTAATAAAAATACTCGTAGGCAGTAATAATGAACTTACATCCCAATACAGCGTTCGTGGAGGGAACTACGATGAAAACCTCATTTACATCAATGATTTTGAGATTTTCCGTCCCTATCTCGTACGTAGCGGCCAGCAGGAAGGGCTTAGTTTTATTAATCCTGAAATGGCAAAAAATGTAAGCTTTTATAACGGGGGATTCCAGGCTAAGTATGGTGATAAAATGAGCAGCGTGCTGGATATCCAATATAAAAAACCACAAACCTTTGGTGGAACTGTATATGTAAGCCTGCTGGAACAAGGCTTTCACCTGGAGGGAGCGGCAAAAAAAGATAAATTAACCTACCTGTTGGGAATACGTAACCGGAGCAACCGAAATCTGTTAGGCAGCCAGGAAACAAAAGGCGCCTATATCCCATCTTCTTCCGATATACAAGCATACGTTACCTACAAGCTAAATGAAAAATGGCAGTTGGAAATGCTTGGTAATTTTTCCGGCACCAGGTTTACCTTGCTACCTGAATCCGCACAAAAAACATCGTCTGTTTTTTCTCCCCTGTTTACCGCGAATATTGGCCTGGATATATTTTTTGAAGGAAAAGAAAAAGACGGTTATAATACCAGCCTGGTGGGCCTAAGCGCTACACATCAACCCAACAGGAATGTGAAATTAAAATGGATGTTAAGCCGCTTTGAAAATAAAGAAAATGAGAACTTTGATATCGCCGGCGCATATTTATTTGGGGAACGGGATTTTGATAATAGCAGCAGCACCTTTGGCCAAATAGTAAATCCCTTGGGCGCTGGTTATTATCAAAACTACGGACGGAATGAATTAAATATTACCGTATGGAATGCAGGTGTTAAAGGCACAGTGGATAAAGGAAAACATTTTATACAATTTGGCAGCACCATCGAGCAGACCGACATTCACGATAAGTTATATGAATGGGAGTACCAGGATAGTGCCGGGTATTCTTTGCCTGTCAACACGGGAAGATTAAATAATTTTTTGAGTTCGGTTGCTGATCTTTCCATTCAAAAGTTCAGTGGGTACGTGCAGGATAACATCAACTTTCACAAAGCTGGCGGAGAGATCAGTTTGCAGGGCGGAATGCGTTATAACTACAATTCATTAAACAAAGAATTTTTTGTAAGTCCCCGGTTGCAGCTTAGCATCAAACCCAACTGGGAAAAAGATATTGTGCTAAAATTTGCTGCCGGCTCTTATAATCAACCCCCTTTTTACCGGGAACTAAGAAGATACGATGGCACCTTGAACACCTCCGTAAAATCGCAAAAAAGTTACCAGCTTGTTGCAGGTTTTGATTATAATCTAAAAAAAGGCAACTCCCCTTTCCGTATAACAACGGAAGCTTATTATAAAACAATCAGGGATCTTAATCCGTATGATATAGATAATGTACGCATCCGCTATTTTGCCGACAACAAGGCCAAAGCTTATGCATATGGAATTGAAACAAGGCTATATGGAGAGCTTGTAAAAGACGCTGAAAGCTGGCTTAGCATTGGGCTGATGCGCACAAAAGAAAATATTGACGGGGATAAGTTTTATCAATATAAAAATGCATCCGGTGAGATCATCAGCGCCAAAACGACAGACCAGGTGCCGGTTGACAGTATAGGCAGTGAAATAGGCTGGCTTCGCAGGCCAACGGATCGCTTAATAACCGTGGGATTATTTTTACAGGATTACCTTTCGGACAATAAAAATTTTAGGGTGCATTTGAGCATGTTGTATGGAAGCAATATGCCATACAATATTCCTAAAAGTGTAAAATACAGGAATGCCCTCATCATTGAGCCGTATATCCGGGTGGATATTGGTTTCAGCGCTTTATTATTAAGTGAAAAAAATAAACGCCGGAGCCATAGTCCTTTCAAAGACTTTGATAATATATGGGCCAGCTTTGAAGTATTTAACCTTATTGACAGGCCCAACACCATTTCGTACCAGCTGGTAAAAGATTTCTCCAATACAGTATATAGTATTCCTAACCGGTTGACGCCGAGGCTTGTAAATTTTAAGATAGTAGGAAGGTTTTAAACCTCATTCCCCCACGGAGCGTTATAAAAGGAGCATTTATTTTTGGGATCAGTTTAGATAACTATCATTTTTATGTGCCAGGCTGTGAATTACTATTTGGCTTCATTGGCGTCGCACTCTTGTACATTTGTGCGTACTGCGGCTTTTGCAGCTTGCGAATTGAAGTATGTATTCATTTTAACAAGTTTGTCCAACAAAAAAAATACCTTACAATGAAAAACATATCAACAGTAGAAACACAAATGATGATAAGAAAACCGATCTCACAAGTTTTCCAGGCATTCATTGACCCCACCATTACCACCAACTTTTGGTTTACAAAATCCAGTGGGCCATTGGAAGTTGGCAAAACAATAAAGTGGCAATGGGAAATGTATAATGTCTCCAGCAATGTATTTGTCAATGAGATAATCCCGGACAGGAAAATATCAACGGTATGGGGAGATCCAGCTACAAATGTTGATTATGAATTTACTCCATTGACTGACGACACGACCTACGTAGTTATTAAAAATTATGGCTTCAACCAGACCGGCGATGATTTAATTCAGGCGATTAAAGATAATACCGGCGGCTTTACAACAGTGCTGGACGGATTGAAAGCGTATTTGGAGCATAATATCAAACTGAATTTAGTTGCTGACAAATTTCCGCATATAACGCAAAAATAAGTTACAGAGTTAGTCAAAACAGTACAATATAACACCAACGTAACAAACCACATGGCTGACATACAAACATTCAGACAATTGGCTTTATCGTTTCCTGAAACGATAGAAATGCCCCACTTTGAAAAGGCATCATTCAGGGTACATAAAAAAATATTTGCTACACTTGACATTAAAAATAACAGGGCTTGTGTAATGCTTACCGAAATAGACCAATCGGTGTTTTCCGCCTTTGACAAGGCTATAATTTATCCTGTTCCCAATAAGTGGGGTAAACGAGGTGCGACCTACGTGGAATTAAAAACAGTTCGTAAAGCAATGTTGAAAGATGCACTGACACAGGCATATAATAAAATCATTGAAACAAAATCATTACCCAAAATAAAACCGGATAGAATTAAGTGAAACGTTCGCAATCAGAGGACGATAGCGGCCTCGAATAAAAAGTGCTAGAAAATTTCCACATGATCCGTTAAAAAATCAAGTCCGCCAATTGGCGGACGGGCATAAGCTTCAAATCATTGAACTACTGGCGGCGTCCGCTAGCCAGCGGATGATTTTAGGATCATGTGGAAATTTCAGCCTTTTTATTCGCAGGCCCGTCCGACTGGCGTCAGCCGGGCGGGCTTGATTTTTTTTGTTTCTTTTTTTTATCAAGAAAAAAAAGAAAATGAAGTTTAACCTATGCACAGTTTAAGTTTGCGCATATTATACTTAATCCTAAAACCGGAAAAGAAACAATGAACCGCTGTGTGGTCATAGGTAACAGGCCCAATAGAAAAATGGTTGACGTATTCCCCTTTGTAAGGCGACAGATTTGGAGAACCCAGGAAGTATTAACGATTAGGTGTTAAGGATTTATCATTTATTGAAAATAACTCAGGTTGGTCTTAGGTGTCAGTGTCAGCAATGTTTCGTACATCAGCTTAATCGTATTCTCCACATCACTTTTATGCAACATTTCCACTGTTGTGTGCATATAACGTAATGGCATAGATATCAATACACTCGGGCAACCGTCATTGGCATAAGCAAATGCATCGGTATCCGTACCGGTACTCCTGCTAACGGTATGTAACTGCACCGGGATTTTATTTTTTGCAGCAACACTCTGAACCAATTCTAATAATTTATTGTGCACGGCAGGGCCAAAAGTCAAAGACGGTCCTTTGCCACAACTGGTATCGCCCTGTATTATTTTATTGATCATTGGCGTAGTGGTATCATGCGTTACATCAGTTATGATGGCGATATTAGGCTTTATTCTGCGTGCAATCATTTCTGCGCCCCGCAAACCAATTTCTTCCTGAACAGCGTTTACTATATACAATCCGAAAGGCAATTTCTTTTTGTTTTGTTGTAACAGCCTGGCGACTTCAGCAATCATAAAACCACCTACCCGGTTATCAAATGCACGGCCGATTAGGTAATCATAGGCAAGCTCTTCATAACCATCTTCATAAGTGGCTACGGCACCGATATGAATTCCCAATGCCTCCACTTCTTTTTTATTTCTTGCCCCACAGTCCAAAAATAAATTCTCCACTTTAGGTTGCGTTTCCTTACTATCCGTGTTGGCCATCCTGGTATGTATCGCAGGCCATCCGAATACCGCTTTCACGGGGCCGTTCTTTCCATGCACCAGTACCCTCATAGATGGTGCAATCTGGTGATCTACACCGCCATTGCGTTTAAGATACAGTAAGCCTTCAGGAGTTATATAATTTACAAACCAGCTAATTTCATCAGCATGTGCTTCTATAACTACCTTAAATGGAGCTGTCGGGTTAATAACTCCTACTGCGCTTCCATATGAATCAGTAAAAAAAGTATCTGTGTAAGGTTTAATGTATTCGAGCCACAATTTTTGGCCACCACTTTCAAAACCGGTGGGTGATGGGTTATTGATATAGTTCCGTAAAAAGGTATACGACTGATCTGTTAAAATACTTTTGGATGTTTTTGCCTTTGCCATTAAATAAAAATTTTGGCAAAAATAACTAATGTTATTTTAATGGCAGATGGTAGAATTTTGAACCATTAAACCCGCACTCACGGCTGTTTTAGGAGATTACTTGCAACGGTAGTAAGAAATGCCGATAAGAACATCATTCCATCCACTACGAAATAATAAAAAATATAATCAGTTCTTTTTAAGGAAATGAAATAGATCAGCAACGTTACAGCCCCGGCCACCACTAAGGCATATAACTGCGCTATGTCAATGCCAAAAGATCTCATCATATATATCGTGACTATGTAAATGAGGAAGGTAAGAAACATAAAAAAGTGTAACATGGGATTACTGATATCAGTAGCAAGACTGTGCATCCCACGAATTTTATCCATTGCGGCATCGCGTTTATCAAAAATGATACAAAGCATTAACATAAATAAAAACCTGCTGAAATAGATCAGGATAACTGTTACAGGCATATGAAGGATAGAAATTTGCAAAGGGATCATGGTGGTAACATGGGCCCAGGTAAATGCCAGCAGAATAGTTTTCAAAAAGCCTGCCTTCCTGGAAAAATGCAGTCTCTTAAATGGTAATAATGGTAGTGCATAAAGCCCTAATAAAATAAACGTGATGATAATATTATACATCACAAGGTGAAGCCGCGTCATACAAAAAAACATACCGCTTAGGGCTGTTGCAATAACGATAAAAGAACTGGCGTTTTTCCTAAGACGCTTGAGAGAAATATCGTTAGTGTTTGAAAATTTACTTACCATCCAGTAAGTGTTATAACCTGCCAGGGTAGCAAAAAATATAAATGCAAGCAGGTAAACGTTTATTGGGAACAATAACAATTGGAGGGTTTGGAGGCTTAAACCGGCAGCACAAAAAGCAATAAAGATCGAATGGGAAAGTATGAAATGAAAAATCCTCATTGGGGAATGATAAACAAAACAGGATCGCTGGTACGGATTGTGTTGCTTTTATGTTTTGCAAAGTCCATTACATATATTTCATAAAACAACGTATCTACTTTGGGCGCCGGTCTGCTACTTTTAACAAACGGAGGTTCAATAATGAGATCACCCTGGAAGTTTTTAGTCACGACTGATCTGATATCAGGCATGTGAAAAACAGTATCCCTGTTATTAAGAAGGGTTTTAATGAAAATAAATCCTGTATCCTTGCCAGGTATAAATCCAACATCACCCTCAGCATCAGTCATATGAATTATCAATTTCGGGGTAACCTGGCTTCCATTAGCCACATCACTCCTTAATGCATTAGGGCTAACGGATTTAAAGCTTATCTGGGGATTAGTAGTAAATTTATCTTTACCACAACTAACTATTGCTATACTAATGATTATAATTAATAAAGTCTTACGCATCTTTGTATTTTATTCACCAAATTTAATGATTGAAATTGAATCCTGTTGTTAAAAATATCCCCCTTACCCATAATATTTTCGATGCTTCAGCACCCAGTTTTACTCCAATGGCCATGGAAATATTTTTATTTCAATATCAAAACAATCCAGTTTACCGTAAATACTGCGACACGTTGAATATTGATAGCAGTAAAATACACGAAATCACTAAAATCCCCTTTTTACCGATACGTTTTTTTAAAACACATGTCGTAACTACCACCGCTTTTGAACCGGAAATAATCTTCGAAAGCAGTGGAACGTCACGAACTATAAATAGCAAGCATTTTATAAAAGATTATCGTATTTATGAAAAAAGCTTTAGCCAGGCTTTTCAATTATTTTATGGCAATCCCGCTGATTATTGCGTTATCGCCTTACTCCCCTCTTACCTGGAAAGAAATAATTCGTCACTGGTATTTATGGCCCGTGAACTAATACAAAAAAGTACCCATCCGCTAAGTGGTTTTTACCTGGATGAATTTGAAAGATTAGAGACTACTTTACAAAAGGTGGAAGAAACGCGACAGAAAACAATTCTGATCGGTGTAAGTTTTGCCCTACTTGATTTTGCATCTGTTTGCCCTATGCCTTTACATAACACCACTATTATAGAAACGGGTGGCATGAAGGGCCGAAGGAAAGAGCTAACACGCCAGAAAGTGCATGAAATATTATGTGACAGCTTTCAGTTGAATAAAATTCATTCAGAATATGGCATGACGGAATTATTAAGCCAGGCTTATTCCCCCGGTGATGGCATCTTTCGCTGTGCCCCCTGGATGAAAGTTTTGATACGAGATGAAGACGATCCCTTTGCCGTACATTCGCCAACCGAAAAGGAAGTAAGTGGTGTGATCAATGTTATTGATCTTGCCAATCTTTATTCCTGTTCTTTTATTGCAACTGAAGATGTGGGAAAACTTTATCCCAATGGTAGTTTTGAAATAGCTGGAAGAATCGATAACACGGACATAAGAGGCTGCAGCTTGTTGGCAATATAAATGACTTAAGCATAATTATTTCACCGCCTTTCTTAGTTGATAAAACTACAGCGAATTATTATCGATCATACTTTCAAAAATTAACGGGCATAAAAAAAGCGGCCCGGAAAACCGAACCGCAAACCATCTATTACACCTGGAAATTATTTGGGTAACAATACGTGATCTATCACATGAATAACACCATTGCTTTGATTCACATCTTTAATTGTTACATAAGCCATGCCTCCTTTTTCATCCATTATAGCTATGTTTTTGCCCTTCATACTTACGGTGAGGTTACCACCAGCTACGGTTTTAATAACGGCCTTTCCATTACCTGCTTTGATCAGTTTCAAGAGGTCCAATGCATTGTATTTTCCAGAAACCACGTGATAGGTAAGCACTCCGGTTAAAGCAGCCTTATTCTCTGGCTTTAATAAAGTGGCAACGGTACCTGCAGGCAGTAAATCAAATGCTGCATTGGTGGGAGCAAATACGGTAAAAGGACCTGCACTTTGCAATGTTTCTACCAATCCCGCAGCTTTTACTGCAGCTACTAAAGTAGTGTGGTCTTTACTGTTCACAGCATTAGATACAATGTCTTTTGAAGGATACATTGGAGCACCACCTACTTCAACTGTTTTGTCTTTAGACATGTTATCCATTTGTGCAAATGAAACATTGGAAAATAGTGCAGCTGCTGCAATGATCATGATTGTTCTTAACTTTTTCATTTCTTAATTTTTTACGTTTTTATTTTTGATTTCTTTTGAATCAGTTACGGCAAAAGAAGAGCAATGGTTTTATTTAAAACAAGATTTTTTTTTACTACTGCACTTGTCATTGGATGAAACCGTTACTGGCTAAAGATTCCAAGGCCTTCACTTTTGTTGCCTGATGTAGAGATGAGGTAATACTAACAAGAATTTCATCAATAGTATTTAACAGCTACAATTATGCCAGAAGGTATCTTTCCGTGCTTTGTTATCAATTGTTTCAAACAGTATCGCATAAACGATTTCTAAAATGATGGTTACGGTAACTATCATTTCTGCAGAATATATTTGAACGATTTTTTTTCCAGGATTGTTCAATAAAAATGAATTGAAGAAACTTTTTTTTTAAACAAAGCTTAATTTGAAAAGAAAAAAAATATCTCGTTTCTTGTAATTAAAAATGCCGGCTTGAGTGCCGGCATCTTAACTAATATTCACATCTTAAGTTCCTACATTTTACCCATTACAAACATTGGCCCCTTTGGCGTAGGATTACCTTTTTCATTTTCCAAAGTAACTGCAAACGCTTCTGCTCTTCCAAAGGTTTTCATTTTTTGAATTCTATATTTATTGCCCTTTTTAGAATTTATGATCATGCCGCCATCCACTGGTTTGCCATCTACAATTGCCCATAGCTGGTATTGCTTTCCCGTTGGAGTTTCAGGCAAATTACTTGGGTCAATAAAAACTTCACCGGTATTTTTCATCCAGAAAACTTTAGCAACAGCATCCGGGGCAGCTTCTAAACCATGCAATGACACAGGAACACTATATTTGCTTTGCACCACATTCATATCGGCCTCCATCAAACTGCTTTTTTCTTCCGCTTCACTCAATTGTTGTTGTACTGCCACCAGGTTTTTTCCAGCCTCATTGTATTTATTGTAGGTGGCAATATTTAATGCAATGCTCCCAATCAACAGGATCACAGAAGCAGCTGCCGCCATTTTCCAAAAAGAGGTAACGGGCTTTACTAATGAACCGTTTTTCCCGGAAGCTGCAATTGGTATTATTTTATTTTCTTGTTTAGGACTGATCCTGTCAAATATTTTTTGCTTAGTATCTTCGGGGGGCTTAATCGCATGTACCAGGGCATAAGTTTCCAAAACGGTCGTTATTGCACCCAACTCATCTGCGACTTCCGGATAAGCCCTTTTCCATTTCTCTACCTGCATTGCTTCTTCCTTTGAAGCAAGTCCTGTAGCATAAATCTCCAGCAAACCCGATGATATAATTTCTTTTATTTCCACTACGTATATTGCAAAATTTTTCTTAGTTCCAGAATTGCGGTGCGCATTCTTGTTTTTACTGTTCCTAATGGTATACCTATCTGTTTTGCTATTTCATCCTGCGTAAATCCATTAAAATAAGCGAGGTCAATTACTACGCGTTGATCAGGTTTTAAATTTTTCAGTTGATCTCTTATACCCATTGAATCAAACTGATTGATACTAAAACTATTATCCTGTATGTTACTTACGGAATTTTCATCACCCGAGATTTTGCCTTGCTTTTTATATCCTTTACTTCTCATAGTATCTATAGCAAGGTTCCTGGTTAAATTTATCATCCAGGTAAATAGCCGGCCCTTTGATTTATTATAACTGGAAAAATTATTCCAGATCTTTACAAATACTTCCTGGAGAATATCTTCGGCCAGCGCTTTATCTTCCACAAGACGAAAAATGACTCCATTCAAAGCGGGGGCATAGTTATCGTAGAGATAAGAAAATGCCTGCTGATCCTGCTGCTGAAGCATCTGTACGAGTTCATCTTCATTATATTTTTGCACACCTCCCAAAATATTATATATGTTTTAAGAGACCGAAAATAGAGATTTTTAAAATAATCTTTCCTATTAACCTGATAATAATTAAAAAGTTGAAAAAGCACTCCTATTTTGCACGTTTTTTTTTGTAACCGGACAGATTGCTTTTTTGGGGTAAAACCGGGCTTTCGCCTATTCCACTATGGCGACCAGGTTATATTTAAAAATAAAAATATTGAATACCGTAATGCAAGTAAATAACACCCCAACCTGGTGTCGAAAATTGTGTTACGTATTGACAATGAGAAGATTTTATGCCTGACTTTCTTCAAAAGATTTGAGTGAGCCAGCCGGAAAACCGTCAGGAAAAACCAAGGATTTTAAATCTTTACCCGTAATAATAATAAGACAGATAAGGGTTAGTAAAACAATAAATTAAATACATCCTGATGAAGAAGAAACAAAGGAAGTCACAAAAGATGAACTTCGAAAACAGGGCTAAATAAATAGATTTTACCGGTAGCTATCTCCAGGCATTTAAATCTCTTTCTAACCTGCTCTTCTTTTTTAAATATTCTACCCCCTTTAATTTTAAACATGCTTCCATTTGGCAATGCCTCTAATAAATACACCCCATCCTTTTTTTTATCGTAACGGTGTAGTATCCTCAACAGGTGCGTATCAGCACAACTGCTTGCAGCGGGATTGTGCAGTGTTTTGTACAAAGCCTTTTGTATATCTTCCGGCAATATCTTCTTTAATAAAAACTGTGCTAATACTTTACTGAATTCATTCTTCCATTCCTGTCCATGCGCCTGCACTCGGTGCCCAAACCTTTCATAGGTAAACAGATGCGCCAGTTCATGCAAAAGGGTAATTAAAAAAGCGTATGGATTAAGATTTCCATTTACACTGATGCGGTGATTTTTTTCACCATGAGAATTTCTATAGTCACCCAGCACAGATTGTCGTTCACGTGTTATAGTAAGCTGCACTTTGTATTGAATAAGATAACCCGATACATCCTCAAAACTTCCTTCAGGTAAATATTGTTTCAACTGGTGTAAAGGAGCTTCCTGCTTAGGCATTTTTTTTGCTCAATTTTGTTATTGCCACCACTTCCACTCCCAGGTATATCAGATATAGAAACATGGCAGCAAATACAGATATTTTGCTCACCGCATCACCGGCTAACAACCTATATAATATTACGGCAGTTATGCATACAAACATTTTTATAAGCATCCCACCCATTACACTACGTATAAAAACATTTGGATTACTTTTTTGTAATGCTTTTTTCTGGATTAGAAATGTAACCATGTTTACCGCAAAAAATAAAATATTTGCAATGATGAGTACATTATAATCAATGCCCCATTTTGCTAACGGAACTTTGATGGCTGTAAGTATTCCGCTAAAAATTAAAAATACTGAGACAAGGGGGAAAATTACCCGCTGGGATGAATTCATTTAATAAAAAATTGTAAATATTACTGGTTCACTATATTAACAAATTCGGAATTTAATTCTACTATGTTTGCACCCATGTGGCAATGCCCATTAAAACTCGCTGACGATTCCACCTGTAACTGTCCGGCAAAAATATCACCCTGGATGTTACATTTTCCGAGTAACTGTAGTAACTCTTTTATTTTCAACTGACCGGTCACTTTACCAAGCACATCTGCATGCTGACCGTGAATATCTCCCTGCACCGTGCCATCCTGGCCAATAAATATTCTTGCTTTTGCGTAAAGATTGCCATTTAATACTCCATCTATCCGAATATCACCCACACTTTCAACATCGCCGGTTATTACAGTTCCTGCGCCAATGATCGTTGTACTGCCGGTAGACAGGTCCCCGGACGTGGATTTTAATTTTGAATTAAACATGATTGCTGATTTAGGTTTAAACTACATTAGTAATATTGAGATAAAACATTCGTTATTCGGTAGTGTTTTCAACTTTTGGCAGATTCAGTCTGTTTGTATCCATGACCGGTACTTTTCCTTCCAGAACTTTTTTAAGATCATCTAAGTATTGCTGCTTGTATTTCAGCGCATTATCCATCGAATCGGTGCGCATTTTTAACTGGCGAAATTCTTTTACCTGCCTTGCATCCCCATATCCGACACCCGGCAGGTAATACTTAATCGGCGTAAATACAATCAATGCTACTGTTAAAATAGTCAGCAATACAAAAACACTGCTTAAAACGATATATACACTAAGGCGGCTGAGACGAAATTTTACTACTTCTTCATAAGTATCCTCGTTCATTACAACGAGGCGGTAGCGATTTCTTAAACGTTTTAACGTGCTGTTGGCATCTATTTTGCCCATAGTTATTTATTCAATGTTAAAAATAAGAAACCTTACGCCATTATCCCCGCTAATTCGCAAAAATAACCGATATTTAACCGCTTTATTTTAACCATCTATTCATGTTGAAGAGGATTATTTTATTCGTATTGCTATTATGTTTTATCTGCATTTTTGAACACCGTGCTGATGCTCAGCCAACCTGGACGATTGACCTGTTAGGAAAAGAAAAAAAACCAGAAAAATTTGAGAACCGGAAATTAGGTTCTGAAAAATCCGCTGATAAAAAATTCACGATTGTCAGACATCTTTTTCAGAACAATTATACCCATTATAATTACTACTACAATGCCAATAACAAAATAAATGGCATTGTGGAAAGAGCGAAAGCAAGCCAAAAAGAAGATTATACAAAATTACTGGCTTTCTATCCTTATAGTTTGGAAAATACGGCCAGCCAGAAATCTGAGCTGGATTCAGTTATTCTAAAGGCGACCGCAGGAATACTATTACACGACCTGCGAAACGACTGGGTAGACAATATGTACCTGCTTATGGGTAAGGCCTTTTTTTTCAGGAAAGATTTTGATTCGGCCGCTGCTACTTTTCAGTTTATAAACTACAATCTTTTTCCCCGCAAAAAAAATGAGGATGACAGCCGTGTGGTTGGTACCGGTGATGCTTCCAAAAACAGCCGCTTATCGATTGCAAATAAGGAGACACCAAACATTTTACAAAAGGCTATCGCCCAGCCCCCAAGCAGGAATGATGCCCTGATATGGATGGTGCGTACACTGATCGAACAAAATGAAATGGGTGAATCGGCAGGCCTTATTAATACTTTGCAGTACGATCCTAACTTACCTAAACGTTTACGGGACGACCTGGACGAAATAAACGCTTATTGGTATTTCAAACAAAATATCTATGATAGCGCCGCTACTTACCTGGAAAAAGCGTTGAGTAATGCTGATAGCAAACAAGATGTTTCAAGATCAGAATTCCTTCTGGCCCAATTATATGAAATAACCCATCAATTTGATAAGGCTACCGCCTTTTATGAAAAAGCCTGGAAACATACTGTAGATCCATTAATGGATATATATGCCCGACTAAACAATGCAAAGATGCTTAAGAGCACTAACCCGGAAGAATTGGATAAAAGTATTACAGCCCTTGTGGGTATGGCACGCAAAGATAAATTTGACGCTTACCGGGATATTATTTTTTATGCTGCCGGAGAACTGGCTTTACAAAAACCGGATTCTAATGCCGCCGTATTATATTTCAATAAAAGTTTGAAGTACAACGAAGAAAATATTAGTTATAAGAATAAAACATTTTTACAATTAGCTGATATTGCCTACAGCCGTAAACAATACAAAATGGCCTTTGCCTTTTATGATAGCCTGCAATCCGGTGATACTACATTGAATAACAGGCTGGAACAAATACAGGCAAGAAGAAATAGTCTGTCAAAAATTGTAGAGAAAATTTCTATAATAGAAAGGGAAGATAGCTTGCAGGCTATTGCTGCAATGACGCCGGCTGCAAGAACGGAATTCATAAAAAAAATGGTAAAGCGTTTGCGCAAAGAAAAAGGCCTGAAGGAGGAAGATATCAATAACACCGGCGGAACGGCAATTAGCTTTGATGATAAAAGAAATACACCTGTTGATCTCTTCACAGACAATACTAAAGGGGAGTGGTATTTTTACAATGCAGCTTTAAAAGCAAAGGGCTATACTGATTTTAAAAGAAAATGGGGCACCAGGAAAAACATTGATAATTGGCGCAGGAAAGATGCCACAGAAATGGCTGGCCCAAATCTTAATTCTAATGCCGTACCCAATATGAATTTAGAGCCGGATGATATTGACAAGCCGGTGGATGCTTTTCAAAAAGCAAATCCCAACAGGGATAATGTATTGAGATCTGTTAACACAGAAAATGCAACCGGCGTAAATCAAACAGAGAATATTAGTTTCGAAGGACTGATGGGGAATATTCCTTTGACACCCGAAAAGTTGAACACGAGTCATTCGCTTCTTTCTGCGAATTTGTATGAATTGGGAAAACTATTTCAAAATGACCTGGAAGATTATGAGCAGGCAATTGCCACTTACGGGCAATCTTTACAACGTTATCCTGATTCGCTTTACAATGGAGAGATATACCTGGAATTGTATTATTGTTATAACAAACTTGGCAATAAAGTCAAAGCAGATTATTATAAGAATTTACTCAGCTCTAAATTTGCCAAAAGTCATTCAGCTTTGTTACTTAACAACCCTGTGGCTGCAAATCCATCTGCCAAAAATGCGGAAGGCACCAAGAGATATGAAGACATCTATAACTTGTTCATAGAAGGTAAATTTGATGCAGCTTTTAAAGAGAAAAAAAATGCGGACAGCATCTATGGGACTAATTATTGGAGTCCGCAATTATTATATATTGAAGCGGTATACCATATCAAACAACGAAATGACAGTCTTGCTATAAAAGTGCTAAATAACATTGTTGATTTGTATCCCAAAGCAAACCTTACTCCAAAAGCAGTGCGGATGATCGATGTATTAAAAAGGAGAACTGAAATCGAAAATTATCTCACCAAATTGGAAGTTACAAGGGCAAAGGATGATGAAATAGTGAGAATCGATGATACCGATGACCGCCCGGTTTTGAAAAGAAATGATTCAAACCTGATCATATCGCCAAAAAATTATATTGATACGGGCAAAACAAAAATTGTTTTATTACCAAAAGTTCCGATAGTGCCAGTAGATTCTTTTAAAATTATTGCAAAAGATACCGTGCAGGTGGCGCCGCTGGTACTGCCGGTGATCAAAGACAGTGTAAAGAAAACGAGTCCAGTTTTTGTGCAGGGGCCATTCACGCTAAATACGGGATTAGCTCATAACGTTATAATGGTGTTAAATAAAGTGGATATCACTTATGTAAATGAGTCTAAAAATGCATTTACAAGGTATCTTAAGGAGATGTTCAGGAACGAGCCGATTACTATTACAAGAGATGCAATAGATGCTGATCGTAACCTGTTGATTTTTTCTTCATTTGCTTCAGCAGACGATGCACTTCAATTTCTGCTAAAAGTTAAAAAAGCGGCTCCGGAAGAAGTATCCTGGTTACCTGCTAATAAGTACTCATTTTTATTAATTGATAATGCCAATCTTCAGCTATTGAAATCAAATAAAAATATTCCGGATTATATTATTTTACTAAATAAAGCCTACCCGGGAAAATTTTAATGATCGAAAATTGATGCAGGTATAGTTTATATATTATTAGCCACGGTTTGCCTGAACGTCAAAATAACCGAACAAATAAGAAGGTATAAAATTTGCGGTTAACGGAATAACAAAAAAATTTAAGGGCTGGGTTAGTTTCAATTGGCCAGTCAGCATGATAATAAAAAAGACATGGTAAAAAAAGAAAAAAGGAAGATAAAAAGATCAGTACAAATACTATGGAAGGTCTTTTTTGGTGGATTATTATTTGTAATACTAATTTTTTTGTTCGCCAATTTTGGAGTTTTTGGTAAGATGCCATCCTTACAGGAATTGGAAAACCCCGAGGCTGACCTGGCAAGTGAAGTATATACCGCCGATGCAAAATTAATGGGTAAATATTATGCAGAAAACCGCAGCGAAATAAAGTATAATCAAATTTCTCCCAATATTGTACATGCATTGATCGCAACTGAAGATCAAAACTTTTATGACCATTCAGGCATTGATGCCAGGGCCGTTGCAAGAGCCGTGATCAAATTAGGCACTGATGGTGGTGGAAGTCCTATTACACAACAATTGGCTAAAATGATGCTCGGGCAAGGCCGGGGAAATGTGATTACGAGGGGAATGCAAAAAATAAAAGAATGGATAATTGCTGTAAAACTGGAACGAAATTTTACAAAAGAGGAGATCATAACGCTGTATCTGAACAGGGCTCCGTGGGGAAATAATTATGGTATTCGCAATGCTTCAAGAACTTACTTCCAAAAAGAACCTTCGGAATTGAATATTGAAGAAGCCGCGGTATTGGTGGGAATGTTAAAGGGGTTCATTTACGAGCCTATACGTCACCCGGTTGCATCACTTAACAGGCGCAATACCGTTATAGAAAGGATGGTGGATTGTAAACAAAAGTATCTTACTGACGCGGAGGCTGCAAAATTAAAATCAAAGCCCCTTATCACTAATTTTAAAAAAGTAGACGATAATGTAGGTATAGCACCTTACTTCCGCACAGCAGTGGCTGATAAAATGAAAGAGTGGTGCAAGGCGCATAAAAATCCTAAAACCGGCGAATACTACGATTTGTACCGGGATGGGCTAAAAATTTATACTACCATCAATTCACAAATGCAGCAATATGCAGAAGAATCTGTAGTGCAACACATGCCTGTTATTCAAAAAAAATTAAATGGCCTTTTGAAAAATAACGGCGACAGGATGTGGAAAGGACGCGAAAATATCATTGAAGCGGCAATGAGAAATAGTGAGCGCTGGAAAATAATGGCGGAGGATGAAGTGAAGCCGGAAGACATAAAAAAATCTTTTTTGGTACCGGTAAGGATGAAAGTGTTTGCCTGGAATGCAAAACGTGAGCTGGATACTGTTATGACGCCAAGAGATTCTATCAAATACCATAAGCAATTAATGCAAACATCTTTTGTGGCGATGGATCCAAGAACGGGGGAAGTTAAATGCTGGGTAGGTGGAATAGATTTTAAATGGTTCAAATACGACCACGTTACAGCCAGCCGACAGGTAGGCTCCACCATTAAACCACTCATTTACGCTTTGGCAGTGCAGGATGCAGGCTATACACCATCAACCGTTATTGCCGGCGGCCCTGTACAATATGGAAAAGAGATTCGCACTTTTAGCGGCGGAGGCGGTACGCTGGCTAATTGCCTTGCCTTTTCAAAAAATACCGCTTCTGTACGGATGACAAATTTATTGGGAGTAAATAAGGTTATAGAATTTGCCCGGAATGCCGGAATATCGGCAAACCTTCCCCCATATACCTCTCTTGCATTAGGTGCGGCTGAAATTCCTCTGTTACAGATGTTGCAGGCCTATACTATGTTTCCCAACAAGGGCTTTGATACAGAACCTGTATTTATCAGCCGTATAGAAGATAAGAACGGAAATTTGCTTGAGGATTTTAACCAGATTAACAGCAAACAGCTGATTAACGAGCAAGATGCCTATACTATGGTAAAATTAATGCAGGGAGTGGTGCAGATAGGAACAGGTCGCTCATTAAATAATTATAATATTCCTGCTGAAAAAGCAGGTAAAACCGGCACTACGAATGACAATACTGATGGTTGGTTTATAGGCTACACCCCTGAATTGCTTGCAGGTACATGGGTTGGTTGCGACGACCCTTTTATAAGAATATATGCCGGCACGAGTGGTGGTAACGAAATGGCCTTGCCTAAATGGGGCTTTTTTATGAAGAAGGTTTATGATGATAAAAGCCTTGGGTATGGAAAATTATTAAATTTTGAAGAACCGGCAGAAATGGCAAATGATCCTATTTATGCTGACCAGAATTTCAATAATATGGTGAACCAGGGCGACACCAGTACTGACCAGGGAAATGGCGACGCCAATGATTTTATAAGTGACCCTTTGCCGGATAATCAAAAAGCGGAAACGCCTGTTGAAAGTGAATTCAGTCCTCCAAAAATTGATACAGGCAATGCCAAAGCAAAAGACTTACCGCCATTACAGCCTGGTGCAGCTATTAAGCCAGAGGATAAAAAAATTATCAACCCAAATGATCCCTCTGCAAAAACAGGCGATAAAATTGTAACCCCGGCAGATAAGAAAAAGAAGGTGCCTGGTAAAGCTGATAAGCCAAAGTCAGCAGAAAATGACTATTGATATTTTCATGCAAAGATGCAAAGTCGCTGGAAAATAGCTTTTTATTTTCACGAAAAGCGCAAAGAAGCAAAGACGCGGAAAAAATTGCCTTTCATGCAAAATAGAATTATTGCCCTTTGCATGAAATTATTAATGAAATCACTAAGTCGCGAATGGCAAAATATGCAAAGAAATCCTCCCAGTTGTTGTGAAATAAATAAATCAACCCCAAAATTTGGTGATTAATTAGCAAAGAAACCTGACAAGTGGGACATGGCAAATGATGATAAATGATGAACTTTCAATACAGAAAATTAACGGATAAAGACCTGGTACATTTTGTTGCGTTGATAAAAGTATTTGAAGACGTATTCGGGTTGAAAAATTTTAAAATACCAGGACCGGATTATTTACAAAGTCTGCTTGAAAAGGATAATATCATAATTTATGTGGCTTTGCTGGATAATGTTGTTGTTGCTGGATTAACAGCACATATATTACCTTCCGGCTATTTCGAATCAAGTGAGGTATATGTGTATGATTTGGCAGTAGAAACAGCCATGCAACGAAAAGGAATTGGCAAAAATTTAATTTCTTTGTTGAAAGACTACTGCGCAGGGCTTGGATACAGGGAAATTTTTGTCCAGGCTGATGTAGCGGATCTACATGCCATTGACTTCTATAAAGCTACAGGTGGAATTGCAGAAAGTGTAATTCATTTTTCATATCAACTGGCATATGAAACAGAGAAAGCACATGAGCCTGGAAGTTTAGCAAACTATAGAACCGAACATTAAATCATCGCCTGGAAGTTTTCAGCAATAGTTCCGTATTGGCATTTATCAATTTAACTTTTATCCTTAAGTTCTTGTATGCGTAGTTTTATATTTACCCTCAATTTTTCTTTTTGGTTTCTTGTTTCTTTCGGCCAGCAGCCCGGCAGTGACAAATTATTGACAGCCAGGTTAGACTCAATTATCTCAGCAGATTTCAATGATATAGAGCCGGGCGGAAGCCTTTTGATCCAAAAAGGGAATAGGGTCCTTTACTCCAGATCTTTTGGATTGACCGATCTAAAAACACAACAAAAATTCAGCGCTAACACAGTATCTAATACGGGCTCCATCACTAAAACTTTCATAGCTTATGGGATATTGCTACTCCAAAACCAGGGCAAACTTTCGATAGAAGATAGCATAATAAAATACTTTCCTGATTTTAAGAATAAAGAAATTGCCCGTAAAGTAAAAATTAAACATTTACTCACCCATACTTCCGGCTTACCCGATAGTCGAAATGTTGAAAAAGACAGTCTTTTTTATCTCACGGCAAAAGATGAAGAAAACTTTGCACCCCTCAAGCTGACGGATACGCTGGAATTTGAACCGGGAAGCAACTGGAATTATTCCAATCCTTCGTATAATGGCCTGGCATTGATCATAGAGAAGGTGAGCGGAATGAAATGGCAAACTTTTATAAAAAACTATATTTTTAGACCCGCGGGAATGAATGACAGCAAAATCACAGATGGACCCTACCCGGAAAACAGTGTTGCGCATGCTTATAGAAAAATAAATAACGGCTTTGAAGAATATGACTATGGTGAATACCCCACCTTTGCGGCCTCAGGTAATGGTGGCATATGGAGTTCTGTTGAAGATCTTAAAAAGTATGTAAATGCTATTAAGAAATGTTTGTTTATTGATTGCAATACAGTATCATTCTCTCAAAAAGTTTGGCATCCGGCTAACTGGAGTGGAAAAGAACCTCCTTCGCAGGGATTCTCCTGGTTTGTTTATGAACCAAAGAATACAAATGAATATAAAATTATTAGTCATTCTGGTTCGCAGGCAGGATTTCGTGCCCACCTATTCATAATACCCGAACCGGATATTACCATCATCTGGCTAACCAATAATGATAAATCGCTGACTCCTTTAATTATGAACCCACTCCATGAGTTAGGTTATTTAAAATAACAGCATAACATAGTGACATATAAATTGCAAAGCATTGCTTAAGTTGATGATTTGGGTTTAACTAAAAATAAAAATTGAATAAAAAACTCCTGGACACAATTCGATACGCCTGAACAAGGTATTCGGTTAGGCCTTATCTCTCAAAAAATGGAAAAAGCACCTCTTTCTGTAAGAGAACTTACAATGGATGACATGCCGAAAGTTATCGACTACTTTCTAAATGCAGATGCTGCCTTCCTGGAAAACCTGGGTGTTGATAGAAAAAAATTGCTACCCGATAAGGAATGGACCAGGATATTGACTGAAGATTTTAAATTACCCAATGAACAAAAACAATTCTATTATATCACCTGGCTGGCAGATGAAATCCCTGTTGGACATTCTCATATTAATAAAATCGTTTTTGGAATAGAAGCTTTTATGCACCTGCATTTATGGAATGCTGAAACAAGGCAAAAAGGGATGGGAACAGAACTAGTTAAATTGACGTTACCTTATTATTTTAAAAACTTCAGGTTAAAAAGACTTTACTGCGAGCCTTATGCATTGAACGCCGCACCCAATAGAACCGTAGCAAAAGCCGGCTTCGAATTTGAAAAAAAATATGAAACTACGCCGGGGTGGATCAATTATTTTCAACTTGTAAATCGTTGGATATTGACGGTTGAAAAATACAGGCAACTATAATCCTGAATAATAATCGTACCCTCTCTCAAACCAATAATCAGGTGGACGCTGGTTACTGAAGAAAATGGTTCCTATGCGTTTTAAATGTTTGATGCCATACTTTACAGGAATGATTAATCGCAGCGGGTATCCCTGGTTCATTGGCAATGGCTTACGATTCATTTCATAGCATAAAATAGTTTGAGGATGCAAAATACTTTTGCGGTCAATACCTACATAATATTCTTTATCAGGTGTATTTAATCCAACATATTGCATGGCGCTTTCGTTGGTGAGATTATATTTTTTTACAAAATCCGAAAACTTTACACCGCCCCAATGCGTAACCTGGCTCCATCCTTCAATACATTTAAAATCGAAGACGATTTCTGTTTTCGGAAGCTTTTTTATTTCATCCAGCGACAGGAACAAAGTATCGCCATTGTTTTGTACCACCTTTAATTTCCAGGTTGATGGATCGAAATTATCCCCCATGCCGACATCACCATTTACGCGGGTTTTTGGAGCTGCATATTCTTTCGGAAAAGTCTTGCTTAAATTCTTTTCACTGAAGACAATATTTTTAGCTATTTTTTCATTGACATTTAATACGGCTCTTAAAGGTTTTGGCACACCATTGTCTTCAGGTTGACGATTCAGCCATTTCCAGCCAAACACAGCTATAGCAATCAATAAAAAGAAAATGATAAAAGAACCAATGGTCTTGTTTCTTATAACTTTTGTGCTAACTATTTTTTCATTCTCGGGAGACATGGCTATGCGTTTACAGGTGATGGTTCAATAACGGGAGCATCTTCGGGAACTTCTTCAATAACCGGTGGAGGTGGTGGTGGTGGAATTGCCCTTACTTCAAACCCTGTGACCATACTTCGAAAATTATCCCATCCGGCTATAATAACCTGTATGATATGCACCAGGAAAAAAAGAGTAAATAAAATGGTTAAAATAAAATGTTCTGCACGAGCCCACTCGTATCCCCCCAGTATACCGCAGAGTGTATGAAACTGCACGGGTTTATAAATAGCCACGCCGGTGAGCAACGAGCCCAATCCCATTATGATAACACCGGTGTAAGCTACCCTTTGTGCGGCATTGTATTTTTTTTGTGGAGGAAGCCCCCTGCGTATGTGCAGATCGTGCAATATCACCTGGAAGCTTTCTTTCACTGATCTTTTGTTGGGGAAGATCAGTTTCCATTCACCGGATATTAGCAGGTACAATACATATAATAACCCATTCAACGCAAAGAACCACATGAATACAAAATGAAAGCTCATTCCCTCTGCCAGCCGGAATGGAATATTTAATGCCTTATTAAATGAATCGGGAAAAAATTTAAGTACGGTGGTATTGCCCCAACCAAGGCGGTATACATCATTAGCCCAGTAGATCAATAACCCACTCCAGATCATTATAGCCAGCAAGGGAAAATTTACCCAATGAAACCACCGGATGGCAAGAGGATGTTTCTTTATAATTTTTTTCATTAGTAAAAAATAACTATAAAAACCCGGTTATGCAAGATCTCTATTTCTTTTTTTCGAAACTAAGTGATACGGAATTGATGCAATAACGCAACCCGGTAGGCTTTGGACCATCATTAAATACATGCCCCAAATGCGCACCACACCTGCTACAGGTAACCTTTGTTCGTTCCATGCCGAAACTGTTATCAGTTTCATCCAATACATTGGCTTTGGAAACAGGCTGGTAAAAGCTAGGCCACCCGGTGCCACTTTCAAATTTAGTGGCAGAGCTAAAAACCTCCTGGCCACAACAAACGCATTTGTAAATACCTGTTTCATGATTATCCCAATACTTGCCGGTAAAAGCAGTCTCAGTCCCCTCCTTTCTGGCTACCTGGTATGCCTCGGGGCTTAACTGTTTTTTCCATTCAGCATCTGTTTTAGTTACAGCAAATTTATGCTGTTGTGAAAACCCTGTACATGCGCTAAAGAAAAACGCAATTGCTACAATAAATATTTTGTTCATATATTTAAAATTAAAAGTTTAAGAAAGATACGAAAGATGAAATTGTAAGGTTTGGCAGACTAAAAATATTTAACAATTTGAACAAAATCCTTTGGGAATTGTAATTTTACAATATCAAAAAAGATAAACATGGGAATTTGGAACCAGGTCGCCCAGTATTTATATTTAAAGAAAAAAGACCCCAATACACCTAAGAGCCAATTTGTAAAATACATGCATGGAATCAACCGCATTTCCATCCTGCTATTTTTGGCTGGCCTTATTATTCTTGCGATAAAATTACTGCGGAGGTGAAATGTGTCGATGGTCTATGGTCAATGGTCTATGGTCTATGGTCAATTAACGCGTGAATATATAATTGTAGATACTCCTTGCTGCATTGGCAGAGGCATTTCCTTCTTTACTTAAAAGCGTTTTCAGCGCTGCATAATCTTTCTTCAACTGTTGTTGCCTTGCAGGATCATATAAAATTGCTTTTAATTCGCCCGTGAGATTTTCTACCGTTAATTCGTCCTGAATCAGTTCCTTTACCACCTCTTTATCCATAATTAAATTCACAAGGCAGATGTATTTTATTTTTATCAATCGTCTGGCAATTTGATAGGATAGTGAATTGCCTTTATAACAAACTACTTCCGGAACACCAAATAAGGCAGTCTCTAAAGTGGCCGTACCGCTTGTTACTAATGCCGCTGTAGCCTCATTTAACAGTTCATAAGTTTTATTAGCCACAGAAGATACATTTTGATAAGGTAACAATAATTCATCATAAAAATTATTATCAATGCCCGGAGCCTTTGCAACAATGAACCGGTGTGCCGGAAAGTTTTTAGCTACCTGTAACATTATCGGTAACTTCTTCAATATCTCCTGCTTTCTGCTACCGGGCAAAATTGCGATGATGCCTTCTGGCTGCTGAATACCTTTATTGGAAAGCCCGTTTCCTCCCTTAGACATTGCAAAAGTTCTCTGCCAGCTATCAATCACTTCTACCAACGGATGACCAACATACTCTACCTCGTAATCCCATTTGCTGTAAAAATCTTTTTCAAATGGTAAGATGACCAGCATTTTATCTACATTTCTTTTAATTCCATTTACCCTATTTTCTTTCCATGCCCAAACCTGTGGGGAAATATAATAAACTATTTTTAGTCCCTGTTGCCTGGCCCATTCTGCTATGCGTAAATTAAAGCCGGGATAATCAATAAGTATCAAAGTGTCCGGTTTGTACTGCAAAATATCTTTTTTACAAAAAGCCAGGTTACGAAAGATAGTGGGAAGATTTTTTAGCACTTCTACAAAGCCCATAAAAGCAAGCTCCCTGTAATGCTTTACCAGCCTGGCTCCTGCCGCTTCCATTTTGTCGCCACCCCAACAACGGATATCAGCATGTACATCCAGCTGTCTCAACTCCTTCACCAGGTTGCTCCCGTGCAGATCTCCGCTTGCCTCGCCAGCTATAATATAATAACGCATTTAATAATAATTAGCCCTGCAATTTAATATATAATGAAGTTCACATCGTATAAACAAGCCTCCGGAGACTTAACCGTAACAATTTTATCATTTCTTATTTCAATTCATATATGGAAAGGGACTTTTAGTGTCGTAGAATGAACACGACTTTTCAGTTAAAAATGATGATTGATAAACTGCAGGAATAGTTCCAGATTCTGGAATACATTTCTTTCACATGGAAATTGGTTTGTAAATTATGCGATAACCCATTGATTTACAATTTAATAATTTTTGGCATAATGATAGAATAACGGTTAGGGCAAAGAAAACACAAGAAGACTTAATCTATGCGTTTGCAGCATCTGAAATTACGATTATGACAACTTTTTACGTAACCCCCAAAACAATTCCATTGTCAAAGAAATATGCGTTGCATCTTAAAAGGTATTTTATATGCCTTATCTGCATCTGTATTTGCTTTGCTTATGCCATCTCTGTTGAGGCACAGGGTATCACAATAAACTCCCGTATCGCCCTTGTAATGAATGGTAATATATCACTGGTGGTTAAAAATGCATCTTTTAACAATAATGGCACGTTCGTTTCAGGCATCAGTACTGTAAATTTCAGAGGACATACCGATACAACTGCATCTTATGTTTCAGGTACCAAAAAAACGACCTTTTATAATTTATCTGTAAATAAATCGGCATTCGGGCTGGCTTTGAAATCAGTTGTGGATGTAAGAAATGTACTGGCTGTTACCGGTGGAAACTTATATACTGACAGCAACCTGACCTTAAAATCTGATATTTCGCTTACAGCAAGAGTAGATGTAGTGCCGTCAACCAGCAAAATTTTAGGAAAAGCACAAGTAGAAAGGTATTTACCTTCAAAAAGAGCATGGCGTTTAATGACAGCACCCGTTACCCAGGCCAGTACGATTTATAATACATGGCAAAACAGGGGAGTTTATGTTGCTGGTGTCGGTGCCTTAGTTACCGGTCCAAACCCGACCGGCGTTGCAGGTAATGGTTTAGATGTGAGTCAGCAAAACACCACCTCTTTAAAAACATGGAATGTTAACACCCAGGCACTTGTCCCCGTATCTAATACACTTGTAGCTATTTCACCAACCAATAACGGCAGCGCAGATAATATTGGCTATTATGTTTTTATCAGGGGCGACCGTGATCCTGCCAACACCAATATATTAAACTCAAACATCACTACTATTACCAGCATCGGAAAATTGCAGACAGGAACACAAAGCTTTGCTGCTTCAGCAGTTACTGGTGGCCTTACACTGATAGGAAATCCCTATGCTTCGCCAATAGATTTTAACAATATAACCAGGTCGAATGTGATAAAACGCTTTTATGTTTGGGATCCAAAGATTAATTCGCTGGGTGCTTATGTGATGCTGGATGATCTGAATAACGATGGCATCTTTGCAAAAACCGTAGCAGCAAGTTCAGAAACAAAAGATATACAGTCAAGCCAGGCGTTTTTTGTAGAAACATATGCAAATGGCCCCGCTTCCGTAACTTTTGATGAAACCAGTAAATCAGGTAATAATAATAACACCGTTTTCAGGCCGGAAAGCCCTGTATCGGTTGGTGCGGGAGTTGGCAGTATATCTGCTACTTTGTTTTTAGTAAATGCTGATAATTCCAAAATCGTAGCTGATGGCGCATTTGCAGACTTCGACGACATTTACAGCGCCTCAATAGACCGCGATGATGCAATTAAATTTGCCAATGTCAACGAAACCCTTGGGGTACAGGTTAAAAACACTACGATGGCAGCCGAGAGAAGGCCTGCACTTCGCTTTAATGATACTCTTTTCTTTAAACTTTATAGAACGGCACAGAGAAATTACCAGTTTGAATTTGAGCCAAATGGTTTTGATCAATCGTTAATGGGGGGGTTACTACAGGACAGTTACCTGAATACAAATACACCTATCAGTCTCTCAGGAGCTACAACCGTAAACTTTACAATAAATAGCGATGCAGCCTCAGCGGCAACCAACAGGTTCAGGATAGTATTTACATCTATAGCACCTTTGCCCGTAACAATTACCAATGTGGCTGCGCATCAAAAGAACAAAAACATAGCGGTAAACTGGAAAGTGGCAAACGAGATCAATATGTTGAAATATGACGTTGAAAAGTCAACAGATGGTGCGGTATTTACAAAAGTTGCCACTATTAACATATCTGGTACCAATAATACATACAATAGTTATAGCTGGTTAGATGTTAATGCCGTGCAGGGAAATAATTTTTATAGGATAAAAACCTACGACAGAAGCGGTCAGGTGAAATATAGCTCAATTGTAAATGTAGCAATGGGAAAAGCTGAAGGTGGTTTCAGTATCTATCCAAACCCTGTAAAGGGCAGTGTGATAAATCTGCAGATTACCAATCAAGCCGCAGATACTTATAATATCAGGTTAACTAATACAATAGGTCAGGTTCTGTACACAACAAGTATACAAAGCAATGGTGGCAATAGCAGCCATGCACTTAATACCGGTTCTGAGCTACCTGCAGGTATTTATCAATTGGAAATTATCGGGCAAAATAAAAATCATAACACTCAAAAAGTAATCGTTGAATAATGATTCTGAAAGATTTAATCCCCGCTAATTAAACTAATACCTATAATGAAAAAAATTTCATTCTTATTTCTTTTGATTGGGCAGCTTGCCTTTATCCCAAAATTTTACGGTCAGAATATCGCCATAAATGAAATCGGTAATTTTCCGGATACCAGTGCCATACTGGATGTAAGCAGCACAACAAAGGGGTTTTTAACACCCCGAATGACAACGGCACAGCAAAATACTATTCCGCTGCCGGCTAATGGATTGCTGATATATAATACCACCGATAATACTTTTAAAGTAAATAAAGGAACCCCTGCCGTACCCCACTGGACAACGCTAAGTTTTGGCAGCGGATCTGCGAATACCTTAACGTCAAGCGTAAACACCCCGACCAGCACAGTAAATGGTGTAACAGCCACCGCCCCGGTTATTAATTCAGTGATCAATACTTTAACCGGCACTAACCTGGTGTCAACAATAAACGGTGTGGCATCTACCGCTACTGACTTGTCATTATTGACAAGCGATCGCTGGAAACTTACAGGTAACACAGGCACTACTCCAGGTACAAACTTTTTAGGCACAACTGACAATACGGATTTTATTTTCAAAACGAATAATATAGAGGCCATGCGTCTCACCGGACCCAGGAGGCTCTTAGGTCTGAATGTTGCAAACCCTGTTTACAGAAAGATCTTTCCACCGAGAAAACCAAAAAATAATAATTTAAAATTATTACTATGTAATATAATAAATACCATCACGTTAGGACAAGATTGTTAGCATATCATACCTGCTCCCCTGGTAATAAATGCTTACGATTTCATTATCCGTTCGTCTTGCCAAATTACATTATCCTTTCGTCTTGCCATTTACATTATCCCTTCATCTTGCCAAATTCCTTTATCCCTTCGTTTTGCCAAGCGATTATCACCTTAATCGCATACACTGTATTATTTTACCCACTTAATAATTTTAAAAATGAAACAACTAAACTTTACCAGATTCTTTTTTCTTTGTATTGTGTTATTAGGAACTTTTGCTTCATCCCATGCGCAAGTAACCATGGGTGGAGTAAACTTAGGAAACCTACCAAAATATCACATGGTGTTTACAGATGGTAGTGTTGATGCCAACTGGCAGGGAGCTACTAAAGGTTTCGCCGGTAACATGGCAGTGAATGGGCTCACAGCGTCTTTAAGAACCTCTGGATCTTTTGGCTATGCAGGTACTATTTACACCAATGCCTCCACTTTAGGGGTATGGCAAAGTATAGTGAACAATAATGCAGGCCAGGCATATGCTTCACTTAATCAAACTTCGATTTTAAGTGGATTGCAAACCGACCTGGAAAATGTGTTTACTCAAGTAAATGCATTAACTGCAACCACTGGTTATACGAACGTTTCCTCAACATCACTTGATGGATTAAATACCCAAAATGGAATTGCAGAAACGTATGTTATTAATATCACATCAGGGTTGCAGGTTTCAAGTCAAATAAAAATAACGGGCGATGCAAATGATTTTTTTATTCTTCGTTGGGATACAGATGCAAATCCTGCTAATGGTTATACAGGACAAGTTAAATTTCAGAGTGGGGGTGCAATTATTCCTTTGGGAGGATTGGTGGCAACCAACTTCATAAATGTTGCAGGAGACATAAACAGCAGCGGCGGTGGAAGTAATCCTCCTGCTCCATACCCCCAGGGACCTCGTACCAATAATGGGACTGGTGCTCTTATTACCAACGGTTCAGATTTTAGTGGAGGAGGCTTTTTTACCGGATATTGGTTTACGACCGGAGATCCCAGTTTATTCCCAACAGGTAAGCAAGCCTACGGCCAAACAGCTTCTTTAAGTAATGGAATCTTTGTAGGTGGATGGTACTCTAAAACAAACAAATTCAGCATGACATCTGGAACAAGTGGTGTGTATGTTCCTCCACCATGCATAGCAAGTCTTGGAGACTTTGTGTTCATCGATAAAAATGCCAACGGCATTCAGGATCAGGGTGAACTTCCTTTAGCGAACGTTACGGTCAGTCTGTTTCAAGACGCTAATGCTGATGGAATTCCAGATGGTGCATCTATCGGAACCGATGTTACGGATGCAGCAGGGCTTTATTTATTCACCGATTTATGTCCGGGAAATTATATTGTCCAATTTGGTGCAGTGCCCGGCTATGATCGTACAATTCAAATAAATACCGCCGGTAAAGATGCTGGTGATTCAGATGCTGATCCTGTTACAGGTTATACCGGAACAATACCGATAGCAAGCGGTGAAAATGATTTAAGTAATGATGCGGGTTATGTTTGTATTGCACCGGCAGCGCCCACAGTAGCTATCACACAGCCAACCTGTACAATAGCAACAGGAACGATCACGGTTACCGCTCCATTGGGTACCGGATTAACTTACAGCATTAATGGAACAACTTACCAGGCAGGAACTAACTTCAGTGGCCTTGCAGCTGGCAGTTATAATGTAACGGTAAAGAATGCCAACGGATGTATTTCCACAGTAACAACAGCAGTCATCAATCCACAGCCTCCAACACCGGCAGCGCCCACAGTAACTATCACACAGCCAACCTGTGCAATAGCAACAGGAACGATCACGGTTACTGCTCCATTGGGTACCGGATTAACTTACAGCATTAATGGAACAACTTACCAGCCAGGAACTACCTTCAGTGGCCTTGCAGCGGGCAGCTATAATGTAACGGTAAAGAATGCCAACGGATGTATTTCCACAGTAACAACAGCAGTCATCAATCCACAGCCTCCAACACCGGCAGCGCCCACAGTAACTATCACACAGCCAACCTGTGCAATAGCAACAGGAACGATCACGGTTACTGCTCCATTGGGTACCGGATTAACTTACAGCATTAATGGAACAATTTACCAGGCAGGCACCACCTTCAGTGGCCTTGCAGCGGGAAGCTATAATGTAACGGTAAAGAATGCCAACGGATGTATTTCCGGGGTAACAACAGCAGTCATCAATCCACAGCCTCCAACACCAGTAGCGCCCACAGTAACTATCACACAGCCGACATGTACTGTAGCGACAGGAACAATCACCGTCACTGCTCCATTGGGTACCGGATTAACCTACAGCATTAATGGAACAACCTACCAGGCAGGCACCACTTTCAGTGGCCTTGCAGCGGGCAGCTATAATGTAACGGTAATGAATGCCAATGGATGTATTTCCACGGTAACAACCGCAGGCATCGATCCGCAGCCTCTAACACCGGCAGCGCTCACCGTCACTATAACACAGCCGACATGTACAATTCCGACAGGGACGATTACTATCACTGCTCCATTGGGTACAGGATTAACCTACAGCATTGATGGAGCAACCTACCAGGCAGGCACCACCTTCAGTGGCCTTGAAGCGGGCAGCTATAATGTAACGGTGAAGAATGCCAATGGATGTATTTCCACGGTAACAACCGCAGTCATCGATCCGCAGCCTCCAACACCGGCAGCGCCCAGAGTAACTATCACACAGCCGACATGTACAGTAGCAACGGGAACGATCACGGTGACCGCTCCATTGGGTACAGGATTAACGTACAGCATTAATGGAACAAACTACCAGGCAGGCACCACCTTCAGTGGCCTTGCAGCAGGAACCTATTATGTAAGAGTGATGAATGATGACGGATGTATTTCAGGGGTAACAACCGCAGTCATCGATCCACAGCCGCCAGCACCGGCAGCTCCCACGGTAACTATCACACAGCCGACATGTACAGTAGCGACAGGAATGATCACGGTCACTGCTCCATTGGGTACAGGATTAACCTACAGCATTAATGGAATAACTTACCAGGCAGGCACCACCTTCAGTAGCCTTGCCGCGGGCAGCTATAATGTAACGGTGACGAATGCCAGTGGATGTATTTCCACGTTAACAACCGCAGTTATCGATCCGCAGCCTTCAACACCGGCAGCTCCCACGGTAACTATCACACAGCCGACATGTATAGTTCCGACAGGGACGATCACTGTCACTGCTCCATTGGGTACAGGATTTACCTACAGCATTGATGGAACAACCTTCCAGCCAGGCACCACCTTCAGTAGCCTTGCAGCGGGCAGCTACAATGTAACGGTGAAGAATGCCAATGGATGTATTTCCACGGTAACAACCGCAGTCATCAATCCACCGCCTGCAGCACCGGCAGCGCCCACAGTAACTATCACCCAGCCCACATGTACAGCAAAAGGAACCATCAGGGTCACTGCTCCATTGGGTACAGGATTTACCTACAGCATTAATGGAACAACCTACCAGGCAGGCACAACCTTCAGTAACCTTGCGGTGGGAACCTATTATGTAACGGCAAAGAATCCCAACGGATGTATTTCAGGGGTAACAACCGCAGTCATCAATCCACAGCCTCCAACACCGGCAGTGCCCACAGTAACTATCACACAACCAACATGTACGGTAGCAACGGGAACAATCACCGTCACTGCTCCATTGGGTACAGGATTAACCTACAGTATCAATGGAACAACTTACCAGGCAGGCACGACCTTCAGTGGCCTTGCAGCGGGAACCTATTACGTAAGAGTGAAGAATCCTAACGGATGTATTTCCGGGTTTAGAACCGCAGTCATCAATCCACAGCCTATAACACCTGTAGCGCCGACACTCACTATCACACATCCCCTATGTCCAGGAGCAAAAGGAACGATCACGGTCACTGCTCCATTGGGTACAGGATTAACCTACAGCATTAATGGAACAACCTACCAGGCAGGAACGACCTTTAGTGGCCTTGCAGCGGGTAGCTATAATGTAACGGTAAAGAATGCCAACGGATGTATTTCCGCGGTAACAACTGCAGTCATCAATGTAGGGCCTCCTGATACAACGCCTCCAATGATTTCTTGTTCATTTATTTTGCCGGATTTTCGAAATGTTTCAACACAAAGTGATAATTGCACGCCAACAGGCAGCTTGATCATTACACAAACGCCGGCGGCAGGTACAGTCGTGAGTGGCGCTGGCACTACGATTGTAACCGTTACTGTAACTGATGCAAGCGGTAATAGTTCAAGTTCTTCATTTACTTTAACCAAGACATGTTCAAGTACAACTTCAGCAAGAACTACAAAAATCAACCAGCAGCCTGTGGTGAATCAAACGGCAGAAACAGACCTGGAAATTTCATTAACACCCAACCCATCTTCTAATAGCTTCGTACTTATGGTAAAATCAACAAGCAATGAAACTATCATGGTAAGAGTATTAGACAATTATGGACGAATGGTAAATCTGTTAAAAGCAATCTCACACCAGGTCTTAAAATTTGGAAGTGACCTGAAACGGGGTGTGTATTTTATTGAAGTAATACAGGGGGATAATAAAAAAGTAGTTAAAGGACTGAAAATGTAATTTAAAATCAAATTATTTTTAGGGGTAACGAACATTCTGTTCGTTACCCTTTTTTTTTATGATAAGGGAAAAGTGAAAGCTCACAGGTAAACAGTTACAGATGCAATTGGTTGCATGGTAGACGCTTTGACTACAGTTGCCATAAATGCTTTACCCGCAGGACTATTAGGCAGTAATGTTTCAAATCCTGTCAGCCAGGGAAGCCCATAGTCTTTACCGCAAGCGATGGCTTCTCTTATAATTGTAAAATTAATGGTAACAGCATGCAAAACAGCAGTGCGACAACCTAAACCACCAGTGGCATCATTACCGGCGATATCGTAACTGTATCAGTGGCCGATTTAAACGGTTGAAGCGCAACTTATGTCGGCATCACTGTTACCGTCTAGGCTATAATGGTTAATTGAAAAAAATATTTTAAATGGAACCGGTGCAAACATAAAAAAGTGGAATGGGATTAGAAAGGCAAATTGATTCGGTCATCTGTCACCAGGTTAACACTGCTAAGTTGTAAGATTTTTACCAGATATAACTTTATAAATTTTCATTTCTACACTTATCTATTGAGCATCGTAATGATATTTTTAAAATTCGAATTATAAACTTACTTGCACTGGCGATGGACATGAAGGAGCAGCATGAAGGCTTTACGAGGCAAAGTGCCTTATACTTTAATGAGCTGCTCATTGATCGTAACCATTATTGCATCTCTTAAGCCATCAGCTACTTTTGTTTGCATAGCATAGTCTGGCCACTTTGCCACTATTTCTTTCACCTGGCTGATAATACTATTTGCCTTTTTTATATTCATTTGCTTTGCCAGCTCTAATAAATCATTTCGCGTAATTCCTTGTCTTTTTCCATTTATACTTAATGATTGCTGACTTACCCAGGTGCTTGCAGGACGATAAGCATGACATACGTCGAATGCAGGAGATAGTTTCCATTGTCCTGTTTTATCCATTATGAAAGCAAAATTTTTAGTATGGTCATCGCAGTTGCGTGATAATACATTAAATACCATTCGCCTGTATAACTGCCGGGCGTCCGGGTATGGAAGCCTTAAAATGCGCATGGTTTCAAATAACTGCTCATAACTGTATGCCGTTATTTCATTGAAATCAAAATGCTGCAAGGCACAGAAACTTTGCATATGCAGTTTTCCTTCCCCCGCCACCCTGTCAAACCGCCTGGTCATAAAATGTGCCCTGCCATTTTCTTCCAACAAGCGGCATTCGGTCATTTCGATTTCGCAATCAACTGCCATTAAATGATAAGCCATTTCCACCCTTCCATACCCCTGTGACGTTCCAAACTGGCTATCAGTCACTCCGTCGAATTTTATTATCCAACCCGTAAATCCTTTGGGCATTTCTGCCTGGCCGCTTTTTACTTCACCACTGTTAGGATTATAAGCTATCAAAGCCTTGGCCCGGGCGCCACCGGCGGATGTTCCTATTTTCAGTATATCCAGTAAAGCCTTTTCTTCATCTTTTGATAAATTAGCATTAAAATCCTGCCTGCCTGATAATATTTGTTCAGCAATATCAATAAGACTTTTTATTTCGATTTTGGTAGCGCTTTCATTTCCTTTTGGCACTACAGGTTCAAATTCTAAAGCGCCCATCCCGCGTTTACCAATAAAGCATAATACTTCTACCGGGTTCATACTATCTGACGGCCGGCCGCTCTGCGCCAGCCATGCATTGATAAGCATATTACCATACCTGTCCGGTAATACATCAGCTAATAATCCAGGCAGCCCTCTAAATGTACTGTTGTTGCGAAGTTGAGGAAAAGAAAATATGCGTCCCACCCGGGAGCTGATTGGCATTTTAACAGGCGCTATATCCCATCCGTATTGAATAAAGGAAGACGCAAATTCAAAATTCGCTATTTGGGTTTCATTGTTCCATGCAATAGCGCCCACCCTTTTATTCCAAAGATTTATAAACGCATTTTCAATCATTACCAATCACTTTGAGATTGCTGCTTAGCGGATTTGCTGGTTCGTGCCCTTTCCCGGTACGCCTTTTTTTGCTGGATAGCTAACTGCATAGGACTTATTTTTTGTTGTATTTGAAAATGCCGCAATATATCCAGCTGTTGCAGTGCACGAAGTATTTGTATAAAGGAAAGGATGGTACCTCCTCCTCCATTTTCGACCTGGCTTAAGGTACTCCGGTTTATACCGGCAGCATCCGCCACTGTCTGTTGACTATTATTTTGCTGCAATCTGCAATCTCTAATAAAATTTCCCAGAACATCCAATATAGCTTTGTCACTCAAAGCATATAAATTATTGTTGTCTTTTTCCATCATTAAGTGCGTTTTATGTTAATAATGTCGGAATATTTAATTATACTATCAGTCGCATATGGTGGATAATGCCCCCATTAACTGCGAAGAATAGCATTATTGTTGGTAAAACCCATCAAATATAACTTATTTGCTGAAATTAATAAAAAATAGGGTGCCGAACATGGAATATAAAAAAACCCGGCCACAAAAAAATGTGATCCGGGTTTACGATTGCTTGCCAGCTATTTTTACTTTCCTGATAACTAAATTATCTTAAGAAAAGCATTTCCCTGTATTTCGGTAATGACCAATAAGCATCATCAACCAACAACTCCAGTTTATCGACATGATATCGTATCTCGTCAAAGTATTTGCCTTTTATATTATCACAATAAGCAATAGCTTTTTCCCTGGAATCGGTAATGACGTTGGCCTTTTTTCTTTCTTCGATCATTTGTTTAACACCCGTGCTCATTGCGCTGATATGAGTGCTGATCTCCTCTAAAATATTCAATTGGTTCACATAAGCTGAATCTTTTAAACCTGCTGCTTTCAATCCATTTATATTTTCTACAAGAACGTTTTGATATTTGACGGCGGAAGGTAAAATAACGGACGTAGCCAGTTCACCCATTATTCTTGCTTCGATCTGCACTTTTTTAACATAAGCCTCCAGCATAATTTCATAGCGGGCCTCCAGTTCTGCATGGCTGTATATATCATTACTTTCAAATAATTCTTTTGAGCTGTCGGTAATATAAGCATCCAAAGCCAAAGGAGTTGTTTTTACGTTTGGTAGACCTCTCTTTTCAGCTTCATTAGCCCATTCTTCGCTATAGCCATCTCCTTCGAATAGCACTGCCTTGCTTTCAACGATGTATTTTTGAATTACATGCATGATCGCAATTTCTTTTTTATCACCGCCATCTATTAAAGCGTCTACATCCTTTTTAAATTGTTTTAATGTTTGGGCTACAATCGCATTCAGAACGGTCATCGCATTGGCGCAGTTTGCAGCTGAACCTACCGCACGGAATTCGAATTTATTACCTGTAAACGCAAAGGGAGAAGTACGGTTTCTATCGGTATTATCCAACATTAATTCCGGTATGGTTTTATGGATATCGAGTTTTAACATCGCTTCATCCTGCTCATCAAACTTTCCGCCTACCCTGGTTTCTACCTGGTTCAATACTTCAGTAAGGTATTTACCGATAAATATTGAGATGATAGCGGGCGGAGCTTCGTTTGCACCAAGACGGTGATCATTTCCTGCGCTTGCAATGGATGCTCTCAATAAAGGAGCATAATCATGCACCGCTTTAATGGTATTTACAAAGAACGTTAAGAACATCAGGTTGGTTTTGGGCGTTTTACCGGGCGCTAATAAATTAACACCGGTATCGGTTGCGATGCTCCAGTTATTATGCTTGCCACTACCATTGATGCCTGCGAATGGCTTTTCGTGCAACAGCACTATCAGGCCATGACGTTTAGCCACCCGGGTCATTACATCCATTAATAATGTATTGTGATCAACTCCCAGGTTAGCTTCTTCAAAAATAGGCGCACATTCAAATTGAGAAGGTGCCACTTCATTGTGCCTTGTACGCAAAGGAATGCCCAGCTTATAGGCTTCCTGCTCGTAATCTCTCATAAACGCATAGATCCTTTCGGGGATAGCGCCAAAATAATGGTCTTCCAGTTGCTGACCTTTTGCCGGTGCATGTCCAAAAACAGTACGGCCTGTCATTACCAGGTCGGGACGGGCATTGGCCAGGCCTCCATCAACTACAAAATATTCCTGCTCCCAGCCAAGCGTGGCAGTTACTTTAGTTACATTTTTATCAAAGTATTGTGCTACATCCACTGCCGCTTTATCCAAAGCAACCAGCGCTTTAATCAAAGGCGTTTTTGCATCCAGCGATTCTCCGGTATAGGAAACGAAAATAGTGGGTATGCACAAAGTTCTTCCATTTCCTATCTCCATAACAAAAGCGGGAGAAGAAGGATCCCAGGCAGTATATCCACGTGCTTCGAAAGTTGCACGGAGCCCGCCTGAAGGGAAAGAGGAGGCATCGGGCTCTTGCTGAATCAGGGCCGCACCCTCAAATTCTTCAATAGCAGTACCATCGCCCTTTAAGGTAAAAAATGAATCATGCTTTTCGGCTGACAAATCGGTTAAAGGTTGAAACCAGTGCGTGTAATGTGTAACGCCTTTACTTTCAGCCCAGGCTCTTAAACCATTTGCAATCTGGTTGCCCATAGTGCGGTCAATTTTTTTACCGCCTTTGATAGAAGAAACTAAACTTTTATAAGCTTCATCACTTAAAAACTTACGGGCAGTCTTAAGTGTAAATACATTTTCATTGAAAATTGCAGTAATTTTTGTGGAGGTTTTTACATTTACTTCCTTGTTACTCCGCAAATTATCAATTGCTTTAAATCTTAGTGATTGCATCATTTTTTAATTTTAAGTGCACAAAATACGATAAAAGTTGATAAAAATTCAAATAATAATAAAAAATAGTGAATTTTATGTCGTATTTACGTTAAAACATAAATATACAATTTTTATTTAATGTAAATTTTATACCTATTGATTTTAGTAAATCAACATAAAAAAATATCCGTTACAGAAGAAAAAAATTATTTTGAATCAAGGCTTTTCGGTTATTATTTTTAGAAGAATTAAAGAGAAGAAAGTTGATTGAAACTATGACCGGTTGATTTAACTATGCGGAAAAATGAATATTTTCTTAGGTGAATTTTTATTTGTTGGTTTAAGTTTAATAATAAATACTTAGCCCGGTTCTAAAAAAGAAATACAGGTTGTACTTTCGCACTTTCTTATATATATGGATACAACTGTTACCACCGCAGAACAACTTAGGCTTACTGCGGATGAATTTGAATTGATCAGGCAAAAGCTTGGCCGCACACCGAATTTTACTGAACTCTGTTGTTTTAGTGCATTGTGGAGTGAGCATTGTAGTTATAAAAATTCCATTAAATGGTTAAAAACATTACCAAGAGATGGGAAAAAAATGCTGGTGAAGGCCGGTGAGGAAAATGCCGGGCTAATGGACATAGGTGACGGATACGGTGTAGTATTTAAAATTGAAAGCCATAATCATCCAAGTGCAATTGAACCTTTCCAGGGCGCAGCCACAGGTGTAGGAGGCATTCACCGGGATATTTTTACAATGGGAGCACGCCCCATCGCCTCGCTTAACTCATTGCGGTTTGGCGATTTAACTGAAGCAAAAACGCAGCACTTACTTGCAGGAGTAGTACATGGAATAGGTCATTACGGCAATTGCTTTGGCGTACCCACGGTGGGTGGTGAAATTTATTTCGAAAGCTGCTATCATACCAACCCATTAGTGAATGCCATGAGTGTGGGCATTCTGAAAAATGGCGAAACAATTTCGGCGACGGCTGAGGGAAATGGGAACCCGGTGTTCTTTGTTGGTAGCGCCACCGGTAAAGATGGTATTGGCGGCGCTTCCTTTGCGTCGGCTGATATTACTGCCGATAGCGCTGAAGACCTGCCGGCAGTACAGGTGGGCGACCCCTTCCAGGAAAAGAAATTATTGGAAGCCTGCCTGGAGGTCATAAAAACAGGAGCTATTGTGGGTATGCAGGATATGGGTGCAGCAGGTATTATTTGTTCAACCGCGGAGATGAGCGCCAAAGGAAACTCGGGAATGAGAATTGATCTCGGCAAGGTGCCTATGCGCCAGAAAAATATGAAAGCATGGGAATTGTTATTAAGTGAGAGCCAGGAAAGAATGTTGATGGTAGTAGAAAAAGGAAGAGAGGCTGATGTACTGAAAGTATTTGATAAATGGGATTTGCCCTGTAGCGAAATTGGTGTGGTTACAGGTACAGGCCAGCTCGAATTTTACATGAATAATGTATTGGAAGCCGTGCTGCCGGCAGCGGAACTGGTATTAGGCGGCGGTGCTCCCCAGTATGAACGAGAATATAAAACACCCGCTTATCTTGAACAAATAAGCGCCTTTGATCCACATACAATTGAAATCCCCGGCAATTTAAAGGAAGTGGCGGAACAGTTGATACAGGTGCCGAATATTGCGAACAAGTGTTGGGTGTATGCACAATATGATAGCATGGTGGGTGCAGGTACAGTAAGTACCAATGCGCCGGCAGACGCCGCGGTTGTAATAGCAAAGCCCACTAATAAAGCCCTGGCCCTTACCACAGATTGCAATAGCCGTTATGTATTTGCAGACCCTTACAAAGGCGCAATGATAGCGGTTGCAGAAGCTGCCAGGAATATTGTATGCACCGGGGGCAAGCCATTGGGTGTAACCAATTGCCTCAACTTTGGCAATCCCTACGATCCGGAAGTATATTACCAGTTTGTGAACGCCATAAAAGGAATGGGAGAAGCATGTTTAAAATTTGACACGCCTGTTACCGGTGGCAATGTAAGTTTCTACAATCAATCGCCGGATGGACCAGTGTACCCCACTCCAACAATTGGCATGGTAGGATTGCTGGAAAATGTAGCGGAAAAGATGACAATGGATTTTAAACATAAAAATGATGCGATTTATCTCGTGGGAAAAAGCAGGGATGATATCAATTCATCGGAATATTTACACAAAATACAGAAAGTAGAATTTAGCCCTGCTCCGCATTTTGACCTGGATGAAGAATTCTTGTTGCAGGAGGCGATTGAAAGACTGATAACAAATAAATTAATCTCCTCTGCACATGATATAAGCGAAGGAGGTTTATTTATTACGCTTACCGAAAGTGGATTTAACCGTAACCTGGGCTATAATATTCAAACCGATAAAGCCATTCGTACAGACGCTTATCTTTTTGGCGAAGCACAAAGCCGGGCGGTAATATCAACAAATAACCACCAGGCGTCAGCGGTTGAAGAATGCCTCTCCGCTTTGAATATCCCGTTTGAAAAGCTTGGCACTGTTACAGAAGGGCCTATACACATTGACGGCGAAAACTGGGGTTCAATTGCGGAGTGGAAAAATAAATATGACAACGCCATTGGAAATCTTTTATCAGCCCACGAATCTGAACAGGCGTTAATTCCATTGTAAATTTATTCTATTACACGAATTATGAAAACCGAATTACACGAATTATACAATATTATCATAATTCGTGTAACAACAATACTTGCCAAAACACGGGAATGCAGAATGGTAAACGTGAATTGTTAAGGTAAAAAAAATTAAAATGAATAAAAAAATTGCCATAATTGGCGGGGGAAATTTAGGATCGGCCATAGCTGAAGGGCTATTAAAAAGTAAATTCTGTAAGGCTTCAGAACTCACCATCACCAAAAGAAACATAAACACGCTTAAACACCTCGCGGAAGTTGGGGTAAATGTAACAAACGACAATGCCGGTGCTGTTCGCAACAGCGAATTGGTGATATTGGCAGTGAAGCCTTTCCAGGTAAGTGATGTGTTAAATGGGTTTAAAAAGGAATTATCGTCAAAACACCTGTTGGTTTCCGTAGTTACGGGTGTGCTCATTGATGATATTGTAACTATAATTAAAAAGAAGCTGCCTGTTTTTCGGGCAATGCCCAATACTGCCATTGCCATACAGGAAAGCATGACCTGCTTAAGCAATACCAATGCAACTGATGCCCAGGTAAATTTTGTGAAAGAACTGTTTTGCACTTTGGGTAAGGTGGCTATAATTGATGAAAAACTAATGGATGCTGCGACCGTACTGGGAGCTTGTGGTACTGCCTATGCCATGCGGTATATCCGGGCTAATATCCAGGGGGGTATTGAGATTGGCTTCGATTCTGCCACTGCGAATTTGATTGCCGCCCAAACAGTAAAAGGAGCTGCTGACCTGTTATTACAAAAAGGAACTCATCCGGAGCAGGAGATAGATAAAGTAACGACTCCAAAGGGTTGCACCATTGTAGGATTAAATGAAATGGAGCACCAGGGATTTAGCTCTTCACTGATAAAAGGAATAGCCACCAGTTATAATAAGATTATTAATGGCTGATGCTGGGTGAATGGTCAATGGTCAATGGTCAATATATCGAACGATTTCACAGTTAGCATGGCTTATTTTCACCATAGCCCATTGCCCATTCACAATTCACCATTCACAATTCACCATTCACCATTCACAAGTCGGACATCATTTCCTAACGGCTCTATCGGGCGGCCCTGCGATAAAGATAATAGGACAGAACTCCGAAAATCATATTGGGTACCCATGCGGCCAGAAAGGGAGTAAAATTTCCTTTGGTTGCAAATACGAGGGAAAAACGGCCAAACAAAATATATAATACGCTTAAAATAACGCCGATTGCTAAGTGAAAACCACTGCCTCCCCTTACTTTACGGGAAGATAGTGTTGCTCCGATCATAGACAATATGATCACCGAAACAGGTATTGCATCCCGGTTGTATCTTTCCACCAACAATGTATTGATTCCTTCAGAACCCCTGATCTCCTCCATTTTTATTAGTTGCTTTAATTCGGGAGTAGGTAACCGGTCTTTTAAATATTCATCCTTGCGCAAATCCATGGGCTTAAAATTATATAGGATGAAAAAAGATGAACGGTGCTTTGCTATTTCTTTTTCGCCACTAAAAAAGCGCTCCATTACATTATTTAATCTCCATTTTTTTGCAGCAGTATCCCAATTAATATTGTCAGCTCGCAAATTATATTTCAGGGTATTTTTCTCAAATCTTTGAATAAAAAAGTTTCCACCACTTTTGCTTGCGGTGTCATCTTTCCAGCACATTGGGATCCTAAGCTTAGAATTCCACGTGGACAAGTTGTCGCG
>JADMIO010930443.1_pt1 | contig 53279 bp, 46 predicted proteins | sample 8958161 | NCBI WGS metagenome assembly JADMIO01 (sample SAMN16585339, study PRJNA669376) | soil metagenome | isolation source: Crop rotation soil | place: USA: Cullars Rotation, Alabama | collected 2011 | reverse complement strand
AGGTGAGCCAGTGTGATTACATTTGCGGCCTAACTGTGGCCAGTCCAGTTACGCTGGAGTCACTAGTATTTAGGTGACACTATAGAAGCGGCCGCGACAACTTGTCCACGTGGAATTCTAAGCTTAGGATCCCAATGTGCTGGAAAGGATCGTCGATCGCGCGAAGACCGATGCGGTGACCGAGGCACAGCGCGTCAAGGCGGCCGCGGTCGCCGAGATCGATTCGCTGTCGCACAGCGCGAAGGAAGTGCTGCGCCAGCAGGTGGCCGGCCTCGCCGTCGCGGGTGCCGAGAAGATCCTCCGCCGCGAGATCGACCAGGCGCGCCATCGCGACCTGCTCGACCAGCTCGCGAAAGAGATCTGAGCCATGAGCAGCACGCAGAGTCTCGCCCGTCCGTACGCGCGCGCCGCGTTCGAACTCGCGCGCGAATCGAATGCGCTCGGCGAATGGTCGAGGAAGCTCGAGCTCGCGGCCGCGATCGCGAACGACGCGAAGGTCCGCTCGTTGATCGGCGACCCGCGCGTCTCGGGTGACGCGTTGATCACGCTGTTCCTCGATACCGGCGACACCGCGACGTCGACGTTCGGCAATTTCCTGTCGACGCTGGTCGCGAATCGCCGCCTGCCGTTGTTGGCGGAGGTCGCCGCCGGATTCGCGGAACTCAAGCGCGAGTCGGAAGGCGTGCTCAAGGTGCGCGTGCGCGCTGCGGTGCCGATCGAGAGTGCGCAGGCGGACGCGATCAAGGCGGCACTCGCGAAGCGTTTCGGCCGCACGATCGACATCGAAAGCGTCATCGACGAGTCCGTGATCGGCGGCGCGGTGATCGACGCCGGCGACGTCGTCATCGACGGATCGGTGCGCGGAAGGCTCGAACGGCTGGCGCAGGCGTTGACCCAATAAAGACTTCGAGCGGCGCGGCAACCCCGTCGCCGCCACTGTACTCAAACACGGCGGGTTCCGATCCGCCCTACGCGAGAAGACCATGCAAACCACGCTCAACCCGTCCGAAGTCAGCGAGCTGATCAAGAGCCGCATCCAGAAGTTCGCGTCGACCGCCGAAGCGCGCAACGAAGGAACGATCACGTCGGTTGCCGACGGCATCGTCCGCGTCCACGGTCTCGCCGACGTCATGTCCGGCGAGATGATCGAGCTTCCCGGCAACGCCGTCGCGCTCGCGCTGAACCTCGAGCGCGATTCGGTCGGCGCGGTCGTGCTCGGCGAATACCAGCACCTGCGCGAAGGCGACAACGTCAAGACGACGGGCCGCATCCTCGAAGTGCCGACCGGACCCGAACTGCTCGGCCGCGTCGTCAACGCGCTCGGCGCACCGATCGACGGCAAGGGTCCGCTCAACGCGAAGTCGAGTTCGCCGATCGAGAAGGTCGCGCCGGGCGTCATCTGGCGCAAATCGGTCGACGAGCCGGTGCAGACGGGCTACAAGTCCGTCGACTCGATGATCCCGATCGGCCGCGGCCAGCGCGAGCTGATCATCGGCGACCGCCAGACCGGCAAGACCGCTCTCGCGATCGACGCGATCATCAACCAGAAGGGCACGGGCATCAAATGCATCTACGTCGCCATCGGGCAGAAGCAGAGCTCGATCGCGAACGTCGTGCGCAAGCTCGAGGAAAACGGTGCGCTCGCGCACACGATCATCGTCGCCGCGTCGGCATCGGAATCGGCCGCGATGCAGTACATCGCGCCGTACTCGGGCTGCTCGATGGGCGAGTACTTCCGCGACCGTGGCGAAGACGCGCTGATCATCTACGACGATCTGTCGAAGCAGGCCGTCGCGTACCGCCAGATCTCGCTGCTGCTGCGCCGTCCGCCGGGTCGCGAAGCGTATCCGGGCGACGTGTTCTATCTCCACTCGCGCCTGCTCGAGCGCGCGTCGCGCGTCAGCGCGGAGTACGTCGAGAAGTTCACGAACGGCGCGGTCAAGGGCAAGACCGGTTCGCTGACGGCGCTGCCGATCATCGAGACGCAAGCCGGTGACGTGTCCGCATTCGTCCCGACGAACGTGATCTCGATCACCGACGGCCAGATCTTCCTCGAAACCGACCTGTTCAACGCCGGTATCCGTCCGGCCGTCAATGCCGGTATCTCGGTGTCGCGCGTCGGCGGCGCCGCGCAGACGAAGATCGTCAAGAAGCTCTCGGGCGGCGTGAAGCTCGCGCTCGCGCAGTTCCGCGAACTCGCGGCGTTCGCGCAGTTCGCGTCGGACCTCGACGCGGCGACGCGTGCGCAGCTCGAGCGCGGCCAGCGCGTGACCGAACTGATGAAGCAGAACCAGTACGCGCCGCTGTCCATCGCGGAACTCGCGCTGTCGGTCTACGCGGCCGAGAAGGGCTTCCTCGACGACCTGCCGATCGCGAAGATCCTGCCGTTCGAGAAGGGCATGCACGCGTTCTTCCACCAGAACCACGGCGAGCTGATGAAGAAGATCGTCGCGTCCGGTGACTGGAACAACGACATCGAAGCGACGTTCAAGTCCGGCCTGACCGAGTTCAAGAAGACGGGAAGTTGGTAAGAAGCCGGGAATGGTGAATAGAGAATCGGAATGGTCGGAGCAGACTCCCGCTCCGCGATTGCCGATCGGCGACATCGAACGAAGGAATAGCGGTCGTGACTGGCGAGTAGGTCGGCGAAGCGTCGAGGTGTAGCTCGACCATTCCCCACTCTCCATTTCCCACTCCCGATTGCAAAGCGAGCGAAGCATGGCTGGCGGCAGAGAAATCAAGACGAAGATCAAGAGCGTGCAGAACACCCGCAAGGTGACGCGCGCGCTCGAGATGGTTTCGGCGTCGAAGATCCGGAAGGCGCAGGACCTCATGAAGGCGTCGCGTCCGTATGCGCGCCTGATGCGCCAGGTGATCGGCCACATCGCGAAGGCGAACACCGAGTACAAGCATCCGTTCCTCGTCGCGCGCGACACGATCCGCCGCGTCGGCTACATCGTCGTGTCGACCGACCGCGGTCTGTGCGGCGGCCTCAACTCGAACCTGTTCCGGCGCGTGCTCGCGGAGATCCGCGAGTGGCACGACCTCGGCGTCGAAGTCGACGTCGTCGCGATCGGCGCGAAGGCGAATGCGTTCTTCAAGCGGCTGAAGGTCAACCTCGTCGGCTCCGCGACGCACCTCGGCGAAAAGCCGCAGGTCAACGCGCTGATCGGCGTGATCAAGGTCATGCTCGATGCGTACACCGACGGCCGCGTCGACCAGCTCAAGCTCGCGTACAACGATTTCGTCAACACGATGACGCAGAAGGCGACGATCGATCGCCTGCTGCCGCTGCCGCCGTCGGAAGAACTGACGACGACGCACGATTGGGATTACCTGTACGAGCCGGACGCCGAGGCGGTGCTCGAGCACGTGCTGACGCGCTACATCGAGTCGCTCGTCTACCAGTCGACGCTCGAGAACCTCGCGAGCGAGCACGCGGCGCGCATGGTCGCGATGAAGTCCGCGAGCGACAACGCGACGAAGGCGATCGACACGCTGACGCTGATCTACAACAAGGCGCGCCAGGCGGCGATCACGCAGGAAATCTCGGAAATCGTCGGCGGCGCCGCGGCTGTATAAATGCGATCGTCCTTGATCGCGAGAATCAAGAAGCGGCCATCCATGGCCGCACTTCTCACTAACAGCCCAGCTACGACTGGGCTGTGGCAAGTTCTTAGAGTATCCGGAGCAACATCATGAGCCAGGGCAAAGTGGTACAGATCATCGGCGCCGTGGTCGACGTCGAGTTCGCTCGCGACGCCGTGCCGAAGGTGTACGACGCGTTGAAGATCGACGGCACCGAGATCACGCTGGAAGTCCAGCAGCAGCTCGGCGACGGTGTCGTGCGCACGATCGCGCTCGGCTCGACCGACGGCCTCAAGCGCAACCTCGTCGCGCGCAATACGGGCGAAGGCATCGCGGTGCCGGTCGGCGTGAAGACGCTCGGCCGCATCATGGACGTGCTCGGCAACCCGATCGACGAAGCCGGTCCGATCGGCGAGAAGGAGCGTTGGGTCATCCATCGCGAAGCGCCGAGCTACGCCGACCAGGCGTCGAGCAACGAACTGCTCGAGACCGGCATCAAGGTCATCGATCTCGTGTGTCCGTTCGCGAAGGGCGGCAAGGTCGGCCTGTTCGGCGGCGCCGGCGTCGGCAAGACCGTCAACATGATGGAGCTCATCAACAACATCGCGAAGGCGCACTCGGGCCTGTCGGTGTTCGCGGGCGTCGGCGAGCGCACGCGCGAGGGCAACGACTTCTACCACGAGATGAAAGACTCCAACGTGCTCGACAAGGTCACGATGGTGTACGGCCAGATGAACGAGCCGCCCGGCAACCGCCTGCGCGTCGCTCTGACCGGCCTCACGATGGCGGAATATTTCCGCGACGAGAAGCAGGCCGACGGCAAGGGCCGCGACGTCCTGTTCTTCGTCGACAACATCTACCGCTACACGCTGGCCGGTACGGAAGTGTCCGCGCTGCTCGGCCGCATGCCGTCCGCGGTCGGCTACCAGCCGACGCTCGCGCAGGAAATGGGCGTGCTGCAGGAGCGCATCACGTCGACGAAGACCGGCTCGATCACGTCGATCCAGGCCGTCTACGTCCCGGCCGACGACCTGACCGACCCGTCGCCCGCGACGACGTTCGCGCATCTCGACGCCACCGTCGTCCTGTCGCGCAACATCGCGTCGCTCGGCATCTATCCGGCCGTCGATCCGCTCGATTCGACGAGCCGCCAGCTCGATCCGAACGTGATCGGCGCGGAGCACTACGACACCGCGCGCAAGGTGCAGGGCACGCTGCAGCGCTACAAGGAGCTGAAGGACATCATCGCGATCCTCGGCATGGACGAGCTGTCGGAAGAAGACAAGCAGGCCGTGTCGCGCGCGCGCAAGATCGAGCGCTTCTTCTCGCAGCCGTTCCACGTCGCCGAAGTGTTCACGGGCTCGCCGGGCAAGTACGTCTCGCTGAAGGAAACGATCCGCGGCTTCCGCATGATCGTCGACGGCGAGTGCGACAGCCTGCCGGAGCAGGCGTTCTACATGGTCGGCGGCATCGACGAAGTGTTCGAGAAAGCGAAGAAGCTGGCCGAAAAGGCGTAATGATCATGCAGCGGAATCGTTCCGCTGCATGAATCGCATCACTCGACGGTGGGCATGCCCACCACCGCAGAAGGGTTACCCATGAGCGCTACCATCCGTTGCGACATCGTCAGTGCCGAGGAAGAGATCTTCCATGGCGCGGTCCAGATGGTCGTCGCGACCGGCGAACTCGGCGAGCTCGGCATCGCGCCGCGCCACGCGCCGCTGATCACGCGACTCAAGCCGGGCCAGGTCCGCGTCATCCTCGAAAACGGCGACGAGCAGTTTTTCTACGTGTCGGGCGGCATCCTCGAGGTGCAGCCGCAGGTCGTCACCGTGCTCGCCGACACCGCGATCCGCGCGAAGGATCTCGACGAGGCCGCCGCGAGCAAGGCGAAGGCCGAAGCCGAACGCGCGCTCGCGAACAGGACCGACGCACTCGAGATCGCCGAGGCGCAAGCGCAGCTCGCGCAGGCGCTCGCCCAGCTGCACGCGCTCGAGCGGCTGCGCAAGAACCTCAAGCACTGAGTCCGGGTCGCTCCGGTCGCACGAAAGAACGCCGGCTCACGCCGGCGTTTTTCTTGGCGCGGCCGGCGCCGCGTCGCCGTACCGGCGTTCGCACGTTTCTGCGTCGCCCCGGCCTGTCATAATCGTTTCAACGTCTCCGAGAGCCGCCATGTCCGCACAGCCGTTGCACGTCATCGTTCTGGCCGCCGGCGAAGGCAAGCGGATGAAGTCGGCACGCCCGAAGGTGCTGTTGCCGCTCGCCGGACGTCCGATGCTCGCGCACGTGATCGAAACCGCACGCGCGTTGCAGCCGATCGCGATCCACGTCGTCTACGGCCATCGCGGCGACCAGGTCCGTGCGGCGTTCGCGGACGCGGCCGACCTGTCGTGGATCGAGCAGCCGCAGCAGCACGGGACCGGTCATGCGGTCGGCCTCGCGCTGCCCGCGATCCCCGACGACACGCGCGTCCTCGTGTTGTACGGCGACGTGCCGCTGATCGGTGCGGCGACGCTGCGGCCACTGGTCGACGCCGGCGCGCCGCTCGCGGTGCTCGCCGCCGAACTGATCGATCCGACCGGCTACGGTCGTGTCGTGCGCGACGGTCTCGGCCAGGTGCGTGCAATCGTCGAGGAGAAGGACGCGACCGTCGACCAGCGCGCGATCCGTCTCGTCAACACCGGCATCATCGCCGCCGATGCGGCGCGGCTGCGCGGCTGGGTCGCCCAGCTCGGCAACGACAACGCGCAGCACGAGTACTACCTGACCGACGTGTTCGCGCTCGCCGCGCGCGAAGGCGATCCCGCGCTCGCGGCGCAATGCGTCGATCCGCGCGAAGCGTTCGGCGCGAACGACGCCGCGCAGCTCGCCGACCTCGAACGCCATTATCAGCGCCGTGCTGCGAACGCACTCTGCATCGCCGGCGCGCGGCTCGCCGATCCGGCGCGCTTCGACCTGCGCGGCAGCGTGACGCTCGGCCGCGACGTCGAGATCGACGTCGACGTCGTGTTCGAAGGCAGCGTCGTGCTCGGCGACGACGTGCGCATCGGCCCGTTCACGCGCGTGCGCGACTGCGTGCTCGCGTCCGGGACGATCGTGCACGCACACTGCGACCTCGACGGTGTCGTGACGCACGGCGTGTGCGCGATCGGTCCGTACGCGCGCCTGCGGCCCGGTACCGAACTCGCCGCGGGCGTGCACGTCGGCAACTTCGTCGAGACCAAACAGGCGACGCTCGGAGCGAACTCGAAGGCGAATCACCTGAGCTACCTCGGCGACACGCGCATCGGCGCGAACGTCAACGTCGGTGCCGGAACGATCACGTGCAACTACGACGGCGTGAACAAGCACCGCACGACGATTGGAGACGACGTGTTCGTCGGCTCCAACACCGCGCTCGTGGCACCGGTCGAGATCGGTGCGGGCGCAACGATCGGCGCGGGTTCGGTCATCACGAAGAACGCGCCGCCGGGGAAACTGACGGTCGCGCGCGCGCGCCAGGAAACGCTGGAAGGCTGGACGCGGCCGCGCAAGCCCAAATAGAGCGGATCGGCGTGCGCCCGACCGCCCCCACGCCGCCTGCCCGGGAATTGCCCGACATCGGCCCCGGCCAGGCCCGGCAGTGCGGTAAAATCGCGACCTCACAGCACACTTTCGGAAACGCCCATGTGCGGAATCGTAGGCGCGGCCGCCCGGCGCGATGTCGTCGGCACCCTGATCAGCGGTCTGAAGGCGCTCGAATATCGCGGCTACGATTCGGCCGGCGTCGCGCTGTTGACCGATGACGGCCTGCAGCGTCAACGCACGAAGGGCAAAGTCCGCGAGCTCGAACACCTGCTGTCCGAACAGCCGCTGAGCGGCATGACCGGCATCGCCCACACGCGCTGGGCGACGCACGGCGCGCCGAACACGACGAATGCGCACCCGATCGCCTCGCGCGACCACGTCGCGGTCGTGCATAACGGCATCATCGAAAACCACGACACGCTGCGCGCGGAGCTGCGCGCGCTCGGTTACGAATTCCTGACGCAGACCGATACGGAAGTCATCGCGCATCTCGTCGAGCACTACCACAGTGCCGGCGAATCGCTGCTCGACGCGGTGCGTCGCACGATCGCGCGCCTGCACGGCGCCTATGCGATCGCCGTGATCTCGCGCAGCGAACCGGGCTGCGTGATCGGCGCGCGCCGCGGCAGCCCGATGGTCGTCGGCCTCGCGGACGGCGAGCAGTTCCTCGCGTCCGACATCCACGCCCTGCTGCCGGTCACGCGTCGTTTCATCTACCTCGCCGAAGGCGACGTCGTGCGGATCGGCGTCGACGACGTGTGCATCTACGACGAGAACGGCGCGAAGGTCGAGCGCGAGATCAAGCAGGCGCATTTCGCCGCCGACGCGGTGCAGCGCGGCGAGTACCGGCACTACATGCTGAAGGAGATCCACGAGCAGCCGCTCGCGATCGCCGACACGCTCGAAGGTCGCCTGAGCGACGGCCACATCCTCACCGAGATCTTCGGCGTCGGCGCGAAGGACCTGCTCGAGCGCACGCGCGCCGTGCAGATCATCGCGTGCGGCACGAGCTATCACGCGGGTCTCGTCGCGCGCTACTGGATCGAGTCGCTCGCGAAGATTCCGTGCAACGTGGAGATCGCTTCCGAGTATCGCTATCGCGACACCGTCGTGTCGCCCGACACGCTGTTCGTCTCGGTCAGCCAGTCGGGCGAGACGGCCGACACGCTCGCGGCGCTGAAGGTCGCGCGGCTGCGCGGCTACCTCACGACGCTCGCGATCTGCAACGTGCCGGAATCGTCGATCGTGCGCGAATCCGACCTCGCGCTCATGACGCGCGCGGGACCGGAGATCGGCGTCGCGTCGACGAAAGCGTTCACGACGCAGCTCACGGCGCTCGCGATGCTCGCGCTCGAGCTCGGACGCCACCACGAATTGCCGAGCACGCGCTACGACGCCTGCGTCAAGCAGCTCGAGACGTTGCCCGGCGCGGTCCGCAGCGCGCTCGCGCTCGACGGTCGCATGCAGGAACTCGCCAAGCGCTTCGTCAACAAGGAACACGCTTTGTTCCTCGGCCGCGGCACGCAGTTCCCGATCGCGATGGAAGGCGCGCTCAAGCTCAAGGAAATCTCGTACATCCACGCGGAAGCGTACGCGGCCGGCGAGCTGAAACACGGACCGCTCGCGCTCGTCGACGAAAACATGCCCGTGATCGCGGTCGCGCCGAACGACCACCTGCTCGAGAAGCTGAAGTCGAACATCGAAGAGGTCCGCGCACGCGGCGGCGAGCTCTATGTCTTCGCCGACGCCGACGTCGCCGCGCACATGCCGCACGAGAACGGCCACCTCATCTCGCTGCCGCCGTGCGGCGACATGATCGCGCCGATCGTGTTCACCGTCCCGCTGCAGCTGCTCGCCTACCACGTCGCGGTACTGCGCGGCACCGACGTCGACCAGCCGCGCAACCTCGCGAAGAGCGTGACGGTCGAATAGCATGGCGTCGCAGGACGACAACGTCCGATACCCATCCGACGGCGGCGGCTTCGCCAAAGGCACCTTCGTGCACACGCGCGAAGGACCGCGGCCCATCGACACGCTGCGCGAAGGCGACGAAGTACTTTCCAGTTCCGCGGATGGTGCGCGCGAGCAAGCGTACAAACGCGTGTCGAAGACGTTCGTCCACGAGCAGAAGACCATCCGCCAGGTCACCGGGGATTGGGGCGAGGTCGGAAGGTTCGAGATGCTCGCCCCCACCGGCAACCATCGGTTCTGGGTAGAGGGCGTGGGCTGGACCCGGGCCGACTTGCTGAACCGCAAGAGCGTGCTGCGTCTTGTCGACGGACGCGCGGGCGGGGTGGTTGACCAGTACCCGGTGTACCGCACGGAAGAGCCGGGCGTCGGCTGGACGCAAGAGATGGCGAACGTGGAGACCAGCCACGGCAACCGCTACGACTACCAGAACGGCAGGGTGCTGCCGATGGGCGGCTTCGACGACGTCGTGTCCGGGGCGGTGCTGCGCAGCCACGACCCGTTCCTCACTGTCACCGTCTACGGTATCGACGTCGAGGACTACCACACCTACTACGTCGGCAAGACGGGCTTCTGGGTGCACGACGGGAACGCGTAGCCCACCGTCACGCACGTGGAAACAGCGCGACAGTTCTCGGCGCAAGGAGCCATCACCATCACGTTCCCGATCTTCCAGGTCGACGCATTCGCCACGCGGCTCTTTGCCGGCAATCCGGCGGCCGTGATGCCGATGGATGCGTTCCCGCCCGACGCGACGCTTCAGTCGATCGCCGCGGAGAACAACCTTCCGGAAACCGCGTTCCTCGTTCGCGACGGCGACGACTATCGGATCCGGTGGTTCACGCCGATGGTCGAAGTGCCGCTGTGCGGCCACGCGACGCTCGCGAGCGCGGCGGTCGTCATGGAACGGTTGCAACGCGGACGGACGCACGTCGTGTTCCATTCCGCGAGCGGGCCGCTCTCCGTGCGTCGCGTCGGCGACGACTATGCGATGGACTTTCCGGCACGCCGTTTCGCGCGCGTCGAACCGCCGACCGGTCTCGCCGCGGCGCTCGGTGTCGAGCCCGTGGACGTGTTCGACGACGCCGCGAACTACACTGCGTTGTTGTCGTCGGCGGACGAGGTACGCCACGTCACTCCCGATCTCGCCGCGATCGCGCGGCTCGATCGCGGCGGCGTCGTCGTGACGGCGCGCAGCGACGCGGACGTCGATTTCGTCAGCCGCTATTTCGCGCCGGCCAAAGGCATCCCGGAAGATCCCGTGACGGGCGGTGCGCATTGCATGCTCGCGCCGTTCTGGGCCGAACGGCTCGGCAAGACCGAGCTGCGCGCGTTTCAGGCGTCGCGGCGCGGCGGCATCATCGTCTGTCGTGTCGCCGGCGATCGCGTCGAGCTGCAGGGCGCGTGCGTGTTCTACCTCGAAGGCCGCGTGGAATTGGGCACGCGGACGCGCGAACGGCCGGAGTTCCATGACGGACGCTGTCATTGCGGCGCCGTGCGGTTCCGCATCGCGTCCGACTTTCCCGAACTGACGACGTGCGATTGCTCGATCTGCCGCCGCAAGAACGCGCTCATGGTGAAGGTGCACGAAAGCCGGTTCGAGCTGCTGTCCGGCGAGGACCAGCTGTCGTCGTACCGCTTCCACACGCACACCGCGACCCACTACTTCTGCCGCGTCTGCGGCATCTATCCGTTCCACCGCAAGCGCGTCACGCCCGACCACTACGGCGTGAACGTGTATTGCCTCGAGGACTTCGATCCGGCGGGCATCCCGGTCCGCGCGACGTGCGGCGCGGACATGGCGTAGTTCATCACCGACGTTCGTCGCGTCACGCCGAAACGATCGATCGACGGATCTCGCTTCCGCGAAACGTCGGGTGCGAGCACAATGTCAGGTCTTCGCGATCCCGATCGGTTTCCCATGCAGACACGTACGCTCGGCACGCACGGCCCCGCGGTTTCCGCACTCGGTCTCGGCTGCATGGGATTGAGCTACGCGTACGGGCCGGCGATCGAGCGGCAGCAGGGAATCGCGCTCATCCGCGCGGCGTTCGACCAGGGCATCACGTTCTTCGACACGGCGGAAGCCTACGGTGCGCTCAACGAGCAGATGCTCGGCGAAGCGGTCGCGCCGTTTCGCGACCGCGTCGTGATCGCGACGAAGTTCGGTTTCCGCAACGGCGACCCGAAGGCGGGAATGGACAGCCGCCCCGAGCGTATCCGCGAGGTCGCCGACGCGTCGCTGCGTCACCTGCGCACGGATCGCATCGACGTGTTCTACCAGCATCGCGTCGATCCCGCCGTGCCGATCGAAGACGTCGCCGGCACGGTGCGCGAACTCGTCGCGGAAGGCAAAGTCCGGCACTTCGGACTTTCGGAAGCCGGCGTGGACTCGATCCGGCGCGCGCACGCCGTGCATCCGGTCGCCGCGCTGCAGAGCGAGTACTCGCTCTGGTGGCGCGAGCCGGAAAAGGAAATCCTGCCGCTATGCGAAGCGCTCGGCATCGGCTTCGTGCCGTTCAGTCCGCTCGGCCGCGGTTTCCTCACCGGCACGATCGACGCGAACACGTCGTTCGCGCCGGACGACTTCCGCAACACCGTGCCGCGGTTTTCGCCGGAGGCCCGCAAGGCGAACCAGGCGCTCGTCGACCTGCTCGGTCATATCGCGTCGGAACGCCGCGCGACGTCGGCACAGATCGCGCTCGCCTGGCTGCTGGCGCGGAAACCGTGGATCGTGCCGATCCCGGGCACGACGAAACTGCATCGCCTGCGCGAAAACATCGCCAGCGCCGGCATTACGCTCGGCGCGAACGATCTGCGCGACGTCGACGAGGCGCTCTCCCGCATCGAGGTGCATGGCGAACGATATTCCGCGGAACTGGCCGCACGCGTCGGTCGGTGAACGGTACGCGACCGCCGCGCCGCGTGCGGCGCGAAAAGAATGCGAGGCACGCGTCCGATCTCACGCCTGCGCCGGCAACAGCTTCGGATTCCGCAGCAGCGCCGCCGAGACGAGCGCGACGAGCAGTCCGACCGGGAAGATCTCGAGAAACGTCATCGGCAGGCGGAAGAGCGGATTCGCGTAGTTCACGCGCAACTCGTCCATCTCCTTCGTGAACGCGGCGAGGTCCGCGGCGGAGATTCCCTTGGCCTGCTTCTCGCGCAGCATCGCGGCGATGAACTCGTCGATGAACGCGTAGTTCGAGTACGCGAGATACGCTTCCCACACGACGACGTAGACGACGCTCGCGACGGTCGCGATGCCGAGTCCGAGCACGAACGCCATGCCGAACTTCACGATGCCGCCGCGCTCGATGTCGCGATAGCGCTTCACGCCGACGAAGATGAACGACATCGCGACGAGCATGACGAGATAGCCGAACAGCATCGAGCTGAAGAAGCTCTCGTGTCCGGCCAGCAGGATCCCGGTCATCATCGTCAGGATGATCACGAGACCCGACAGCAGTCCGTACGTGAGGACGTATTTCATGGTGCGTCTCCTGGCCGTTCGATCGATCGCGACCGACTCCGGCGGCGATGGATAGCTAGGCGAGGGGTTCCCAGAGCTCGATCGGGTTGCCTTCGGGATCGTGGATGCGCGCGAAATTTCCGATGCCGGTGTCGCGGTCCTCGCGGACGATCGCGATCCCCGTCGCGCGGAATCGCGCGAGCATGTCGTCTAGACCGCTCACGCGCAGGTTGACCATGGCCGTCCGGTCTTTCGGGAAATAATCGCTGTCCGCCGCGAACGGCTCGAACACCATCGGCCCGCCCGCGTGGTACCAGACGTGCGGGTTCGACTGCCCTTCCGCGTCGATGCCGCAGCCACCGCCGACGCCGAGGTGTTCGCGGTACCACGCCTTCAGCGCTTTCGGATCTTTTGCGCGGAAAAAGTACCCGCCCATTCCGATGACCGGCATGTCGTGTCTCCTGTGTGGGGTTCGAGGGCCGACGATGCCGCGACGGCCGGCGAAAATCCATCACCCGAACGGGTGATCGGGCCGGAATCACCCGGTCACGCGATGATCGACAGCGCGCGCGCCTTCTCGATCGCCTCGACGCGTCGGCGGACGTCGAGCTTTTCGTAGACGCGCGCGACGTGCGTCTTGACCGTGTTCGGCGACACGTCGAGCCTTCGCGCCAGTTCCTTGATCGACTCGCCGGACGCGAGCAGCTCGAGGATCTCGCATTCGCGCGCGGTCAGGCCGAGCGAGGTGATCCCGGCGTCGTTGCGGCGGAATTCGCGCCGCGGGGTCCGCGGCGTGAGCTTGCGTCCGGCCCACAGCCCGAGGCCGATGAAGCCGGCGGCGAGCAGTGCGATGTAGATTTCGGTCGAGAACGCGCGCGTGAGATGACGGTACTCGAGCCATTCGAGCGCGAACACGCCCGCCGCCAGTGCGAGCGCGTAGATGACGACCGTCTTCCACATCGCCCGAGCGTCGCACAATCGACCGGGACGGACCAGCGTCGCGCCGTCCGTCGCACGCGTCGTCGACGGCACGAATCTGCGATCGGCATCACGGGGGCGCATCGCACCGGGACTTAGCCTCTACGACGGTATGCCGGCGCCGATGCGCCCCTGGATCCGCCATGAGTGCACATCGATTCTCCGCTGCGATCGCCGGTGCCGCGATCGCGATGAATGCCGCCGCGGTCGCGCAGGTGATTCCGCCCGGCCTCGGCTGGCACGAATTGCCGAACACGCGCCTTCGTCCGCATTGTCCGAGCGACGCGCAGTACCCCGGCATCTACGGAAACTCGGGGTGCGCATCGGTCACCGGCGCGTGGGGCGGTGCGGCGTTCGATGCGGTCGGCAACCGGTTGCTCATCATGGGCGGCGGCCACGGCGACTGGGCCGGCAACGAAGTCTATGAACTCGACCTCGACACGATCGTCATGCGCCGCATCAACAACCCGAGCTATCCGCTGCGCGACGGCTGCATCGCCGGCAACGGCAGCACGTACGCGGACGGTCGCCCCGTGTCGCGGCACACGTACAACCATCTCGAATGGCTGCCGACGCAGAACCTCATGTTCCTGTACGGCGGTTCGCGATGGCAGTGCGGCTACCTCGGCGACGACACGTGGACGTTCGATCCGGCGCTCGACCTGTGGACGCCGCGCAGCAACGCCAATGCGCCGGACGGCAACTTCAGCCTGTCGGTCGTGCGCGACCCGGTCTCGGGCCTGCTGTACGCGCGCGACGTCTATCACCTCCATTCCTACAATCCGGCGACGCACACGTGGTCGCAGCGATCGACGGACGCCGACATCGCGGTGAACTCGTACAAGAGCGCCGTGATCGACCCGGTGCGCCGGCGCTACTACTTCTATGTCGCCGAGAACCGCGTCCTGCACAGCTACGACATCACGAACACGACGGCGCAGCTGACGGTGACGTCGACGCCCGCGCCGTCGTGCGCCTTCATGGATCGCGACGCCGCGGGATGGCAGTACGACCCGGTGCTCGATCGTCTCGTCGCGTGGAACGGCGGCAACACGGTGCACATCCTCGACGCGACGAACGCGACCTGCACGACGCAGGAGATTCCGGGCGGCCCGACCGCGACGAATACCGGCACATACGGCCGCTTCCGCTATTCGCCGGTGTCCGGTGCGTACGTCAGCTGCAACGGCATCGACGACAACTGCTACGCGTTGCGCCTGAGCGACCGCATCTTCGCCGACGGATTCGGCGGGTAAGAACGTCTTTGGTAGCGTGTGGTCGCCGCGGGCGACCGCACGAGAGCCCGAGCATCGCCGGTGTCTTCGTTCGGTAACGAAGACCGTCAGTCTTCTCGTGCGTCGCCTGAGGCGACCACACGCTACCGTTCCCGCACGTCACGCCGTCTCGGCGTCCTCGCGTTCAATGCGCGCGATGGACATCTGCACCACCTCCGCCGCGTTCGCGGCTTCCATCGCACACGCGGTCGGACACGTCATGTGCATGAAATCGGTGTCGAACGTCAGTCGCTCGACGAGGAAGTCGACGAACGCGCGGACCTTCGGCGACAGCACGCGGCCGCGCGTGAACACTGCATTGACGTCGAGTTCGGGGCCGGTCCAGCCGGCGAGGATGCGGCGCACGTAACCGCGTTCGACGAGCGGCTTCATCGCCATGTCGCTGCCGAGCACGATGCCCTCGCCGCACAGCAGCGCGCCCTGCAACGGCGCCGGATCGTTCGCGACCATGATCGGATTGACCGCGTACTCGTTCGTGTCGGCGCCGTTCGTCAGTACCCACGCGTAGCGGTTGCCGCCGCGCCGATGCTTCTGCATCGCGAGCGAGCGGTGGTATTGCAGGTCGTTCGGATGCAGCGGCTCGCCATGGCGGTCGAGATATTCCGGACTCGCGTAGACCTGCGTGCGGATCGTCGCGAGTTTGCGCGCGACGAGCGACGAATCCGCGAGCGGACCGATGCGCAGCGCGACGTCGGTGTCGGTCGCGATGAGATCGACGAGTTCGTTGCCGAGCTGCATCTCGATGCGCACGTCCGGATAGCGCTGGTGGAATTCGCCGAGCAGTGGCGCGATCCACGTGATGCCCATCGAGTATGGCGCGCTGAAACGCAACCACCCGCGCGGACCGCTCTGCAACTGTCCGACGGCGCTCTCGGCTTCGTCGAGTTCGCGCGCGATGCGCTGGCTGTGTTCGTGATACACGGCGCCCGCTTCGGTCAGGCCGAGCTTGCGCGTCGTGCGATTGAGCAGCTGTGCACCGAGGCGTTCCTCGAGTTCCTGCACCTTGCGGCTGACGGTCGTCTTCGGCAGTCCGAGCGATTTCGCGGCCGCCGTGAAGCTGCCCTGCTCGATGACCTTGACGAAGATCAGCGTGTCGTTGAGATCGCGGGCCATCGATGTCTCCAGAGGGGATGCGCGGACGATAGTCCCGCGAGCGGGACAATTATTCCCCGATTCGGTGACTAATCAAGTGGGGCGTCGGTGACTACTCTTGCGACCTCGCCCCACCGATGGTCCCGCCCATGATCACTGAAGCCCAAGCCAGACTCGCGTTCGTTCCGCTGATGGTCGCCATCATGTCCTCCGTGATCAGCTTCGTGCTGACCGCATGGCGCCTCGGCTTTACTCCTGATTTTCCTGGGATTTGGCTGCAGAACTGGGCCGCCGCCGCGGTCGTCGCGCTGCCGACCGCCTGGCTGGTCGTGCCGCGACTGCAGGCGGCGCTCAAGCGAGCGACGCGTCCGCCGAACCCGTTCGATCTCGAGATGCCGTGAGGCCGATGTGCCATGACCTTGCCCTTGCTGCGTCCAATCGGGAATGACAATCCCACCAATGGGACAATGGCTCGCGCGATGCCGGTCCTCGTGCTCGGCGCGTCCGGCGAGCTCGGCCGCGGGGTCGTCGATGCGCTGCTCGCGGCGGCGCATCCGGTGATCGCCGCCGACACGGATCCCGCACCGTTGCTGCCGTTGCGGCGCAACGGCGATCCGACAGCCGACCTGATCGTGCTGAAGGGATCGTCGGAAACGGAAACGGCGGGCGCGGCGCTCGCGAGCGCCGTGCGCCTGTTGCGCCGTACGCCGGTCGCGGTCGTCGTCGCACTGGGTGGTGCGTTCACGAGCGGCGGCGTGCTCGACCAGTCCGCCGACCTGCTGCGCAAGAAACTCGACGACGACCTGCTGCCGCACCTGATCGCCGCGCGTCATCTGTTACCACTGCTCGCCGAAAGCGGCCGGCCATCCACGTTCCTGCTGCTCGGCGGTCCGGCGGCCGACGCGCCGTGGGCCGGCTACGGTCATCTCTCGGTGTCGTCCGCCGCGCTGCGCATGCTGACGAAAGTGCTGCGCGAAGAAACGCTCGGCGGTGCGGTGCGCGTGCAGCAACTCGCCGTCTGTTCACCGATACGCAATCCGCACGACGACACGCACGCGTGTCCCGACTGGCCTACCGCGCGCGATGTCGGCGAACGCGTCGCGCGCCTGCTGCAGACGCCCGCCGACACGCCGGTCGTCCGACTCGAACGCCACCGTCGTCCGGCTTGAACCTCCCTGCCCTTCCCCTCGAGAGCATCCCATGAACGTCCAATCGTATTCGTATGAAACGCCGGAGCCGCTCACGCCGCGGCGGCTGGCGCGCTCGCTCGCGTTCGTCGCGGCCGCCATGCTCACCGCCACACTGATCGGCTGCGGCAGTCACGCCGAAACCGCCGGCGCGATGCCGCCGCCCGCGCAGGTCAGCGCCGCGCCGGTCGTCGCGAAGCAGGTCGCGCAGTGGGACGAGTTCAGCGGTCGCATCAGCGCCGTCGAAAGCGTCGAGCTGCGGCCCCGCGTCGGCGGCTACATCGAGAAGGTCACGTTCGCCGAAGGCCAGGAAGTCAAACAGGGCGACGTGCTGTTCGAACTCGATGCGCGTACCTACCGCGCCGAACTCGCGCGCGCCGAAGCAGAGATCGCACGCGTGCGCAGCCGCGCGGCGTTGAGCCGCACCGAACACGCACGCGCACAGAAACTCGTGGCGTCGCACGCGATCTCGGCCGAGGAACTCGACCAGCGCCAGGCCGCCGCGGCGCAGGCCGAATCGGACGTGCGCGCGGCGGAAGCCGCGGCGGCGGTCGCGCGCCTCAATCTCGGCTTCACGCAGGTGCGCGCGCCGATCAGCGGCCGCGCCGGCCGCGCGCACGTCACCGCGGGCAACCTCGCACAGGCCGACACGACGGTCCTGACGACGCTCGTGTCGCTCGACCCGGTCTTCGTCTACTTCGAAGGCGACGAGCAGACGTACCTGCGCTACAACCAGATGGCGCGCAACGGCGACCGGCCGAGTTCGCGCGACGCGCGCAATCCGGTGCGCGTCGGCCTCGCAAGCGAGGACGGGTTTCCGCACGACGGCTTCGTCGACTTCGTCGACAACCAGGTCGACTCCGACACCGGAACGATCCGCGCGCGCGCCGTGCTCGACAACGCCGACCGCGTGTTCACGCCGGGACTGTTCGCGCGCGTCCAGCTGCTCGGCAGCGGATCGTTCGATGCGTTGCTGATCGACGACAAGGCCGTTCTCACGGACCAGGACCGCAAGTACGTCTACGTCGTCGGCGCGGACAACACCGCGCAGCGTCGCGACATCGTGCCGGGTCGCATGGTCGACGGCCTGCGGATCGTCACCTCGGGTCTCGACGCGAACGATCGCGTGATCGTCCACGGCGTGCAGAAGATCTTCTTCCCCGGCATGCCCGTGCAGGCGACGACGATCGCTATGGGCGATCCGCCGCCCGGCGCACCGGGCACGAAGGCCGACACGGCCGGCGGCACGCACTGACCGCGCCGCACACAAGGAATCCCCATGGACTTCTCACGATTTTTCGTCGACCGGCCGATCTTCGCCGCGGTGCTGTCGATACTGATCCTCGTCGCCGGCGTCATCGCGATCCCGATGCTGCCGATCGGCGAGTACCCGGATGTCGTACCGCCGACGGTGCAGGTGCGCGCGATCTATCCCGGCGCGAATCCGAAGGTGATCTCGGAAACCGTCGGCGCGCCGCTCGAGGAAGCGATCAACGGCGTCGAGAACATGATGTACATGAAGTCGGTCGCCGGCAGCGACGGCGTGCTCGCGTTGACCGTGACGTTCCGTCCGGGCACCGATCCCGACCTCGCGCAGGTGCAGGTGCAGAACCGCGTCAGCCAGGCGCTCGCGCGACTGCCCGAGGACGTGCGGCGCCAGGGCGTCACGACGCAGAAGCAATCGCCGAACCTGACGATGGTCGTGCACCTGCGCTCGCCCGAGGCACGGTACGACACGGTCTACCTGCGCAACTACGCGACGCTGCGCGTCAAGGATGAACTCGCGCGCCTCGATGGCGTCGGCCAGGTGCTGATCTTCGGTGCCGGCGACTACGCGATGCGCATCTGGATCGATCCCGACGAAGCCGCGTCGCGCGGCCTCACGGCCGGCGACATCGTGCGCGCGATCCGCGAGCAGAACGTGCAGGTCTCGGCCGGCCAGCTCGGCGCGCCGCCGACGCCGGATGCGTCGGACTTCCTGCTGTCGATCAACGCGCGCGGACGCCTCGTCACGGAAGAAGAGTTCGCGCAGATCGTGATCAAGTCCGGCGCGAACGGCCAGGTCACGCACCTGTCCGACGTCGCGCGGCTGGAACTCGGCGCGGCCGACTATTCGCTGCGCTCTCTGCTCAACAATGAACAGGCCGTCGCGATCCCGATCTTCCAGGCGCCCGGTTCCAACGCGATCGAGCTGTCCGATGCCGTGCGCGCACGCATGGCCGAACTCGCCACGCGATTCCCGACAGGCATCACGTGGGAAGTCGTCTACGACCCGACCGTGTTCGTGCGCGATTCGATCTCGGCCGTCATCACGACGCTGCTCGAAGCGGTTCTGCTCGTCGTGCTCGTCGTGATCCTGTTCCTGCAGACGTGGCGCGCATCGGTGATCCCGCTGCTCGCGGTGCCGGTGTCGATCATCGGCACGTTCGCGGTCCTGCTGCTGCTCGGGTTCTCGATCAACACGCTCACGCTGTTCGGGCTCGTGCTCGCGATCGGCATCGTCGTCGACGACGCGATCGTCGTCGTCGAGAACGTCGAGCGCAACATCGCCGAAGGTCTCGCGCCGCTCGCGGCGGCGCACCAGGCGATGCGCGAGGTCAGCGGGCCGATCATCGCGATCGCGCTCGTGCTGTGCGCCGTGTTCGTGCCCATGGCGTTCCTGAGCGGCGTCACGGGCCAGTTCTACAAGCAGTTCGCCGTGACGATCGCGATCTCGACCGTGATCTCCGCGATCAATTCGCTGACGCTGTCGCCGGCGCTCGCCGCCGTGCTGCTGAAACCGCACGACGCGCCGAAGGACGCGCCGTCGCGCCTTATCGAGCGCGGCTTCGGCTGGTTGTTCCGTCCGTTCAACCGTTTCTTCCAGGGCAGCTCCGAGCGCTACCACGGCACCGTGAAACGGTCGCTCGGACGCCGCGGCGTCGTGTTCGCGGTCTACGCGGGCCTGCTCGTCGTGACGGGCCTCATGTTCCAGGCCGTGCCCGGCGGATTCATTCCGACGCAGGACAAGCTGTACCTGATCGGCGGCGCGAAACTTCCGGAAGGATCGTCGCTCGATCGCACGGAAGCCGTGATCCGCCGCATGAGCGAACTCGCGCTGTCGACCGAAGGCGTCGTCGACGCGGTCGCATTCCCCGGACTCAACGCGTTGCAGTTCACGAACACGCCGAACACCGGCACCGTGTTCTTCGGCCTCGAGGGGTTCAAGACGCGCGGTCGCACCGCCGCCGAGATCAACGCGGAACTCAATGCGAAGTTCGCCGGCATCCAGGAAGCGTTCGGCTTCTCGATCATGCCGCCTGCGATCCTCGGCATCGGTACCGGTTCGGGGTTCTCGCTGTACGTGCAGGACCGCGCGGGACTCGGCTACGGCGAACTGCAGAACGCGGTGCATGCGTTCTCGGGCGCGCTGAGCCAGACGCCGGGCATGGGCTTTCCGATCAGTTCGTACCAGGCGAACGTGCCGCAGCTCGAGGCGACCGTCGATCGCACGAAGGCGAAGGCGCAGGGCGTCGACCTCGGCAACCTGTTCGACACGCTGCAGGTCTATCTCGGTTCGACGTACGTCAACGACTTCAACCGGTTCGGCCGCACGTACCAGGTGATCGCGCAGGCCGACGCGCGATTCCGCGACGACGTCGAGGACATCGGCAAGCTGCGCACGCGCAACGAACGCGGCGACATGGTGCCGATCGGCAGCGTCGTGCAGGTTAGCCAGACGTTCGGTCCCGATCCCGTGATCCGCTACAACGGCTATCCGGCCGCCGACGTGATCGGCGAATCCGACCCGCGCGTGCTGTCGTCGAACCAGGCGCTCGCGGCGATCGAGACGCTCGCGCCGCAGGTGCTGCCGAACGGCATGTCGCACGCGTGGACCGACCTGAGCTTCCAGCAGGTCAACGAAGGCAGCGCGAACCGGCTCGTGTTTCCGCTCGCGGTGCTGCTCGCGTTCCTCGTGCTCGCCGCGCTGTACGAAAGCTGGACGCTGCCGCTCGCCGTCATCCTGATCGTTCCGATGTGCCTGTTGTCCGCGCTGCTCGGCGTGTGGCTCACCGGCGGCGACAACAACATCTTCGTGCAGGTCGGCCTCGTCGTGCTGATGGGTCTCGCATGCAAGAACGCGATCCTGATCGTCGAGTTCGCGCGCGAACTCGAACTGCAGGGCAAGGGCATCGTCGAAGCCGCGCTCGAGGCGTGCCGCCTGCGCCTGCGCCCGATCGTCATGACGTCGGTCGCGTTCATCGCCGGCACGTTGCCGCTCGTGTTCGCGCACGGCGCCGGTTCCGAAGTGCGTCACGTCATGGGCGTCACGGTGTTCGCCGGCATGCTCGGCGTGACGCTGTTCGGCCTGCTGCTGACGCCCGTGTTCTATGTCGCGCTGCGCAAGCTCGTGACGCGCGGTCGCGCGCGCACGACCGACGTCGGCGCGCTGGAGGTGGTCCATGCGTAACCGAAGCAACGCACGGTTGTTGCTGACGCCGCTCGCGGCGATGCTGCTCGCCGCGTGCAGCGTCGGACCGGACCATGTCCGCCCCGACGTGCCGGTGCCTGATCGCTACGTACGCGCCGATGCGACGATGACGAACGCGTCGCCCGACGCGGAGTTCTGGCAGGCGTTCGGCGACACGCGTCTTTCGCGACTGATCGACGAGGCGCTGGTCGCGAACCACGACCTGCGTATCGCGCTCGCGCGGCTCGACGGTGCGCGCGCACTCGCCCGGGAGTCGCGGTTCAATCTCGCGCCGATCGTTACCGCGAGCGCGAGCGCTTCCGACACGCGGGCGAGTTCGGTGCAACGCGTGCCCGGCGCACCGCGCGACGTCGAAAGCTACGATGCCGGCGTCGATGCGAGCTGGGAGATCGACCTGTTCGGTCGCGTCCGGCGAGGCGTGCAGGCACGACACGGCGAGGCGGACGCCGCCGCTGCCGATCTCGCGGCCGTGCAGGTCGCGGTCGCGGCCGAACTCGCGACCGCGTACTTCGAACGCGAAGGCCTGCGTCGCCAGCTCGTCGCGGTACGCGCGAACGCGCAGAACCAGCGCGGCACGCTCGATCTCGTGCAGGCACGCAACGATGCGGGCCGCGGAACCGAACTCGACACGGCGCAGGCATCGGCGCAGCTCGCGTCGACGCTCGCGCGCATTCCGCCGCTCGAATCCGCGATCGCGATCGCCGCGCATCGCATCGAAGTCCTGACCGGCCGCCAGCCGGGCGCACTCGCGACACAGCTCGACGACATGGCGGCATCGGTACTGCCCGACGAAATCGCGGTCGGCACACCCGGCGAGCTGTTGCGCCGCCGGCCGGACATCGCGGCAGCCGAACGGCGGCTCGCCGCGGCGACTGCGCGCATCGGCGTCGCGACCGCCGACCTGTTTCCACGATTCACGCTCGGTGCGTTGCTCGGCGTGGAGGCCACCACGGGCAGCGCGCTGTTCGACGACGGCAACGACACGCGGCGCGTGATGCTCGGCATCGACTGGTCGTTCCTCGACGTCGGACGCGTCCGCGCGCGCATCGCCGCCGCGGACGCCGACGCGGCCGCGAGCCTCGCGACCTACGAACGCACGGTGGTGCTCGCGCTCGAGGAAACCGAGAACGCGCTCGTACGACATGAACGCGCGCGCGAGGAGCTCGCGCACTGGCAGGACGCGGCGGACGCGAGCGCACACGCGACGGCGCTCGCGCGGCTGCGCTACGACGGCGGCCTCGTCGATTTCCTGCAGGTGCTCGATGCCGAACGGTCGCAACTCGACGCCGAGGATCGGCTTGCGCAAAGCCGCACGCGCACGGTCACGAGCCTCGTCGCGATCTACAAGGCGCTCGCGGGCGGATGGCCCGCGCGCGTTCCCGAGTCGCGCGCCGTCGCATCGACCGAGGTGACGCGCGGCAATCGTTGATCGTTGCCGCACCGCCGCCGACACCGCGGCGCGGGATCCGCCCTACTCCAGCGTTCGTTCGCACTTCGTCTCCCCCGCAGATGACTCCCGGGTGCGGGCGAACGCCGGTAGGGTGGATCCCGCGCCGCGGAGTCGCGTCTCCCGCGGCGACCCGGACGTCCGGCACGGTCGCGACGCCACGTCGACGCGTACGGTGGGCGTCGGCGCACCGATGCCACGCGCCGCAACGGGCCGACGCACTCGTCCGAAGCGGCGAGAGGAGACGATCGTCGATGACCAGCGATGCCTCGCCACCACCGGTCATCACGCCGCGCGACGATCGGTTCGCCGCACGACTGCGCGGCTTCGGTCCGATCGGGCTCCTCGCGATCGGCGCCGTCATGTTCGGCAACGCGGTGTTCGCGCCGCTGAGCGCGGTGTTCGCGCTGATCTGGGTCGTCGCATCGCGGACGCCGTGGCGCGGCGTCGGACTGTCACGGCCGTCGAACTGGGCCGTGACGATCGCGGCCGGCATCGTTCTCGGCGTGACGTCGAAGCTCGTCCTCAAGGCGATCGTCATGCCGTTGCTCGGCGCGGATCCGATCAACCACGCGTACCACTTCCTCGTCGGTGAGCCGTCGCTGATTCCGCGCATGCTGTTCGTGCTCGTCGTCGGCGCGGGATTCGGCGAGGAACTCGTGTTCCGCGGCTTCCTGTTCGAGCGACTCGGCGCGCTGTTCGGTTCGAGCCGGTGCGCGACGATCGCGATCGTGCTGCTGACGTCGGCATGGTTCGGCATCGTCCACTATCCCGACCAGGGCCTCGCCGGCGCCGAACAGGCGACGATCGTCGGACTGCTGTACGGCGGAATCTACGCGGCGACGCGACGGTTGTGGCCGCTGGTCATCGCGCACGCCGCATTCGACCTGACCGCCTACGCGATCATCTACTGGGATCTCGAGACACGCGTCGCGCACTCCGTGCTCGGCGGCTGAGCCGGTCAGCGTCGCTCGATCGATGTTGCATCGCCGATCGCGACGCAGCAACCGCACGTGCCGAAGTCGAACCATCCGGTTCGCGTACTGTTCGTCGTCATGCCTGCCGGCGCATACTCGATATTCGCACCCTGGCGAAAGGAGAGGTTCGATGGCTCGCTATGTCGACGGTTTCGTCGTTCCGGTACCGACGAAGAATCTCGCGGACTACAAGAAGATGGCGCGCAAGGCCGGCAAGATCTGGCGCGAATACGGCGCGCTCGAATACATCGAATGCGTCGCCGACGACGTCAAGCCGGGCAAGACCACGTCGTTCCCGCAGGCCGTCAAGCTCAAGTCCGACGAGACGGTGGTGTTCTCGTACATCGTCTACGAGTCGCGCTCCGCGCGTAACCGCATCAACGCGCAGGTCATGAACGACCCGCGACTCGCCGCGATGATGGATCCGAAGAAGCTCCCGTTCGACGGAAAACGCATGTTCTGGGGCGGATTCAAGACGATCGTCGAGTTGCAGGCGTAGCGTCGCCGTCCGGAAGCACACGCGCGCGACGCATCGCGTCGCGTCGCGCGAATTCGCATGTCATCGACGCTCGAGCGCGTCGATGCGGCGGTCCAGCTGGTCGAGTCGACCGCGCAGCCGATCGTTCTCGCGACGCAGTTCCGCGTTCTCGCGTTCGATCGTCGCGACGCGCGCCGCCACGGCGTCGGCACCGGCCGCGAGTTCCTGCGCCGCGGCGATCGTCGTGATCAGTGCGGGATGGATGTCCACCTGAAGGATGTCGTCGTCCGATGCGCGATTCGCGCCGGGCACTGATTCCCCGGATCGTTGCACGGCGTCGGGAAAGACTTGCGCGAATTCCTGCGCGACGACGTTGTAGTAGCGTGTGTCGACGATCGACGGATGAGCGGCGCGATACGCGTCGGTGTAGCGGAACGTGACCGGGCGCACCTGCATCAGTTTGTCCAGCGCGTTCTCGACCGGCGCGATGTCGCGCTTGATGCGCGCATCGGAATTCGCGAGCCACGCCGTCGCCGTCGTCTTCGACGCGTTGCCTTCGACTTCGAGCACGTTCGCGACCGGCGTGCGGCCGATGCCGACACGCCCCGCACCGCGCGGCAGCACGAGCGTGTCGCTGTCGGTCGATCCGTTGTTCGTACCGACCGTGAACACGTTCGCGCTCGCGTCGTAGTCCATGTAGCCGCCCGCGTCGCTGACACCGTTCTCCGACACGAGCAGGCGGCCGCCGGGCACGCTGTCGACGGTCGAATTGAACACGCGCAGCAGCGGATTCGTCGACGCGATGCTGACGGTCGCCGCGCTGACCAGGTTCGTGTTGATGCCGACACCGCCGGACGCGCGCACGAGGAACTGGTCGCGTCCGCTCGACACGAAGTCGGCCAATGTCGAATCAGCCCACACGAACGTTCCGATATCGGTCGTCGGCGAGGCGGTGACGCCGGGACACGCCGTCGAACCGCTGTCCGCCCGGACCTTCGCGCGATAACCCGCGGCGAAGCTGACGTCGGCACCGGCGCACGAGAGGTATCCGCTCGCGAACGATTCGCCGCCGGCAGCCACGTTCTCCAGTCCGCCGCCGACCGTCGCGTAGCCGCCCGCCGCGACGTTCGCTTCCCCGCCGGAAACGACCGAACCGTCGCCGGTCGAGGAGTTCCGGCGTCCACCCGCGACGACGGCGTACTTCGCGGCCGCGTTGCCGAGCCCGCCGGACACGACGCCGTAGTTGTTCGTCACCGAGTTTGCGCAGGGACCACCCGGACAGATCCCGATCGCACTGCCACCGCCGCCGACGGTCGCCCCGGGGATGTTCGCGCCGCCGTTGACCGATGCGCCGCCGATGACGCTCGGCGTATCGAACGGTCCGTCGACGACCGGTGTCAGTCGCATCGCGCGCGCATTCTTGACGCGAAATTCGAGCGCGACGTTGTCGGTGTTGCCGACGAAGTTCGACGCCGGTGTCGTGCCGGTGTTTCCGGTCGTATCCCAGCACGTGCCGGCCGACACCGCATCGGGTCGTACGGCGACACGCTCGGCCAGCGGAACGAACGCTCCGGAGGCGTCGCCGACCGCGACGTCGAGCCACGCCGTGCCGTGGGCGTGCACGGCGGCGTCGATGGCGATGTCCGCGCTGAACGCACCGCGGCTCACTTCGACATCGTAGAGCGTCGTCGTCGGCGCGATCGCCTGTCCGCCGGATTGCCGGTCGTAGAACGTCAGCCGGAATGCGTACCGGCCGTCGGCGGGCGCACCGCGATCGACGAGTGAACCGCGATAGACGAACGTCGCTGCCGCCGCCGGCGTCATCGCCGTGAACGTCGCGGCGAGCACGAGCGCGTGGATCGCGACGCGGTTCGCGTGGAACATGGCACGTCTCCCGGGAGTCATTGGAAACCGTTCGCGAAGATCAGGTCGCCCGCGACGCTGCATGCCGTGGCCGGTGCGCTCGTCACCGTCGCCTGCAGTTCGATGCCGCTGCCGTGCTGGCGAGTGTCGTCCGCGGGTTTCAGTCGCGCTTCGAGCAGGTAACGCCCGTCGGCCGTCGCGCGCATCGGCGCGGGCTGCACTGGCGATGCGGATATCGCGTAGCGCGGCGCGTCGGTCGCACCGGCGATCGCAATGCCGGACGACGTCGACAGCACGAGGGCGATCGCGAGTACCCGCTTCGACGATGTGCGCGACATGCCGTGCTCCGCCTGCCTGGCGACCGTGTCGTCGGTCGTGCAGAGGGATACGCACTGTCGCGCCGGCGGATGACAGCCGCATCGGGCGCCGGGAGCTTAGGGATCGATGCGTTCGCTCCAGTACAACGCGGACACATCGTCGCCCGACCGAAGCATCAGGCGCGCGCGCGTGCCGCGGACATAACCATCCTCGTCGCCCGAACCGCGAACGATCGGACAGCGGACGGTGCCGTCAGGCAGTTTCGACGCGCGCATGTGCACGAGGTCGATCTCGATCACCGCGCCGACTTCCGCGGCACCGCGTTCGACGTGCAGCACGCGGACACGGAAGCGCCGATGCCGCGCCGACGATTCGTCGATCGGAGGGAGCATCTCGACGATTTCGCCGACGACCGTCGTATCGGTTTCGACCTCCGCGCGCGCCGCATCGAAGTTGAAGATGACGCATGCGCCGACGCACGGCGCAGCGCAGCACAGCACGACGGCCGGCAGCAATCTGGTCCAGGCCGCTCGCATGGTCGCCCACCTCGTTCGGTGCGTGTCGCGTGCGTTGATCGTACGCGATGTCCGGTCCGGCGCCGTTGCGCCGGTCGGACCTCTGCGCGCGACGAACCGATGGCGCCGGACGCGCGATCGGTCGCACGTGGCGCTAGTGTCCTCCGTACCCGTCGCTGCAGGACCGGACCATGGCTGTCGAATTCGCACCGCGCCACTACCGCGTCGCCGCCGTCGCGTCGGTGCTGTCCGCGATCACGACGCTGCTGTTGATCCTGATGCCGGAGCTGTTCGCCCCCGGCGAGGGGCTCGAGGCGCGCATCGCGCGCGTGACGGAGACGGCGTATCGCGTGCGGGCGTGGGCCTATCTCGTCCATCCGTTCCTGACGACGACGGCCGCGATCGGCGCGTATTTCGCGTTGCGCGACGGCACACCGGGTCGTGCACTCGCCGGCCTCGGCGGATTCCTCGTCTGGGGTTTCACCGAAGCCGCGCAGCAGGCATGGACGCTCGTTGCGTTCGACCGGTGGCGCGTCGCGTGGCTCGCCGGCGACGAGGCGGTCCGCGCGATGATGCCGACGCTCGTGCGCGTGCACGACGGCGTGTGGGACGCGATGTACCTGCTGCTGCTGATCGGATTCCTGATCGGCAGTGTCGCGTACGGTGCGGCGCTCGTGCGACGCCGTGGCCTCGAGCGCGCGATCGGCGTCTTCTACTTCGCCGCAGCCGCGTTGACGATGATCTATCTGTCGGGAGAATTCGGCGGTCCGCTGCCGCCCGAGTCGTGGACCACGTGGATCTATCTGGCACTCCAGCCGCTCGCGCGCGTCGCGATCGGCGTCTGGCTCTGGCGTGTGGCCCGTTTCGTCACTGTCGCCACGCGACCGGTCGACGGGCGGTAGTAGGCCGGAGGTCGGCGGTATCGGGCGTCCGTCGACACGGCGAGATCGTCAACGATTATTGCAATCGTCCCGTTTCCCGCCTTTGCACCGCACGCTTTCCCCGACCTGCCAGCATGCGGCGCGAGCGATCCGGGGACGAGGCGATGTATCTGCGCGACGAGGCGCGACGATTTTACGAGGCCGACGACGCGTTCGAGGAATGGCAGTTCGCGATACGCAGCCACGGGCTGTTCGACTGCCGCCTGCGTCGCTTCGCTTCGGCGTCCGAGTGCGAGGACCACTACGTGGCGCTGGGCAGCGCCGCGCGCGCGCTGCGCAACGGCAACGCGTCCGCGCACGAACTGCTCGCGAACCAGGCCGCGCTGCTCGGCGTCGCGAGCCAGCTGCTGACCGGGAGTTCGGTCGAAGCCGTGTCGTTCTTCGCCGGCCGCGACAAGGAAGCGCACCGCTTCGCGGCCGCCGCATTGTTCGTATCACGCGCACTCGCGCGGGCGAACGCGTAGGCGTTCGCGTGACCGGTGATGTATCTACCGTGCGCCCGGAAGATGCCGTACGCGACGGACGGTCCGAGGCCCGGGAAACGTCGCGCGACCTATCCCACGCCGGCGAATTCCGCCGGATTGTTCGCGAGCCGTCGCGAATCGCGATGTGCGCGACGCGCGAGTGCTATCCACCGAACGCGTCGACGAAAATGCGGTCGGCGATGACCGCGGTGCGTTTGCGATAGATGTCGAACGCGCTCGTCGACGGCGGGCTCTCGCGTCCCCAGTACAACTGCACGACCGCGGACGAGCCGCCGACGAGTGCGTGCGGTTCGACGTCGCTCGCGTCCGTCGTCTCGATCTGCACGAGCGGCGTGTCGAACGTCGCGCCGTCGGTCGAGCGGCGCGAATAGATGTCGTACTGACTTCCGTTCGCGTGGATGTAGAACACGCCGAACGCGCCGTCGGGCATCACGAACGGCAGCGAGTCGTGGTTGTCGCCGACTATCGAGAAGTCGATCGCGGCGGCGCTCCAGTCGCGGACGTCGGTCGTCGTCTTCGCGTACAGCGCGATCGGACTCGAGCCGACCTGGTACGTCGCGAGATAGCGGCCGTCGTTCGCGCGGAACGCGATGCGCGGCAGCTGGCTCGCGCCGGCCGCGATCGCGGTCTTCAGCTGGTCCCACGTCGCGCCGTCGTCGTTCGACTGCGCGACGTACGAGCTGCCGCCGCCGAGCCGGTGGTACGTCATCGTCAGCGTGCCGTCGGGATGGCGGATCACGTGCGGATTGACCTCGCCGCCGGTCGCCCAGCCGAGCTGTACCTGGCTCTGTTCGGTGAACGCGATGCCGTCGGGCGACGTCGCTCGGAACAGCCGATAGGTCGACGACGCACCCGTTCCCTTGAGGTAGAACAGGACGAACGACGCATCACCGAGCTGCAACAGCGCGGGATGACGCTCGTTCGCGGCGGTCGCGAGGATCGACGACGGCTCGCTCCAGTTCTCGCCGTCGTCGATCGACCGCGTGATCCAGAGATCGCCGAATGCACTGCCGTTCAACCGCTCGAACACGAGCACGAGCACGAGCGACGTGTCGGCCGCCCGCACGATCGACGGCTGGTAGTCGGTGCCCGCACCGCTCGTCACGGGCTGTTGCGCGAACGCGATCGCGGGAGCGAGCAGCATCGCTGCGAACCACTGGCGCATTCGTGCGTCCTCGTCTCGACGTGCATCGCCCGGCACGGTCGGCAATCATAGCCGAGGCGTCCGACGCCCGGCCGCGTTCGTTCGCCGCCCGATCATGCGTTATCGTTTCCATCGGGACACCGGAGAATCCGCCATGCGCGTGCTCGCTGTTTTCCTTGCCCTCTGCCTCGCATCGCCGCTGTACGCGGCCGACGCGGCGAAACTCGCGAAGCGCGCCGACCGCGGCGACGACGACGCGCGCATCGAGGCGCTCGACGATCTCGTCGATGCCGATGCCGCGCTCGCGGTCGACAAGGCGGTGCAATGGCTCGCGCAGGAACGCAGTGTCCGTCTTCGCCGCGAAGCCGCACGGCAGTTGTGGAACATGGAAGAGAAGTCGAGGCCGGCCGAAGGCGCGCTGCGCGCCGCGCTCGGCGACGACGACGACTGGGTCGTCTACAACGCGGTCGGCGCGCTGGCGAAGCTCGACGTCCCCGACGCCGACCTGCGCGCGACGCGCCTCGATCTCGCGCGGTCGCCGGACGACTTCATCGCGTTCTATTCGGTGCGCGCGTTGTATCCCGACCCGCAGATCACGCTGCCGCAGGTGCTGGACGCGATCTTCGCGGCCGTCGAGATGGTCGCCGCGAACCAGCCGGACGACTTTTCCGTGCGGCACGACCTGTCGGACAACGCACGCAAGCTGCTGCACGACGTCGCGGAGAACAGCGGCCGCCCGGGATTCGACGCACTGATGGCGGCGTACGCGGACGGCTCGCCGCCGGTCAAGAGCATCGCGGCGGACATGATCGACTACGTTCCGGTCGCGTCGGGCGACGTCGTGCGCATCGCGACGATGCTCGACTCGAGCGAACTCGCGATCGTCGAGTCGGCGCTCAGCGCAATGTCGGACTATCGTGAGAAGAACACGCCCGTGCTCGCGCGCGTCCTCGAGGGGCTCGAGCCCGACAATCCGCCGAAGCTGCGCAAGCGCACGGCGAGCACGCTGGGGCGCATGGCCGATCCGCCCGGCGGGTTCACCGCGCAGAAGGCAGGCAGCCCGTGGCGCGCAGTCGTCGAATCGCGCATCGCGCCCGCGCTCGCGCGCAGCGCCACCGGCGATGCCGACGTCGAGGTTCGAAAAGAAGCCGCCGAAGCATTGCAGAGCCTGCAGACGTGGGCCGGACCCGCGTTGCCGCTCGTGGGGTCGCGCGTCGAGAAGGAACCCGACGCGACCGTGCGCCACGCACTCGTGCGCGCGTGCTGGAGTGCGCGCGAAACGTCCGGCCTGCCGCGCGCCGTGATCGAGCGCCTGGCGGCGAACGACCCGGACCAGTACGTCCGCAACGAGGCGAAGTCGATCCTCGAGGCGCTGGCGCAGATGCGGCGGTAGCGCTCCCGATCGCCGCATCGGTAGCGTGTGGTCGCCAACGGCGACCGCACGAGAGGTATGCCTCGCCGATGGCACGATCGAAGATCGATTCAAAGGCGTGAATTCCCGATAAGCACGATCGGAAACCGAGGGTTTCAGGCCTTTCGTGCGGTCGTCCTGCGGCCGACCACACGCTACCAATGAGCCGTCCATCCGCCCGCATTCAGAGAATGCCAACGCGGCGTTAACAATAGATTATCTGTTCCAATGGCAGGATCACCCCACCTGCCGTTGATCGGCCGGCCGTGCCGGGGGGCATCGGCTGCCGGGGAAACGTGCCGCAATCGAGAGCGAACTTCTTCTCGAAATGCGATCTAAGCAGGGCCAACGCAAGGTTTGGGCGCCCGGGGGGAGGCATGTCCGAAGACGAAATTACGCAGCTGTTGCGACGTGCCGGTGCCGGCGAGAGCGCCGCGCTGCAGGCCGTTTTGCCGCAGATCTACGAGCGGTTGCGCGAACTCGCGCGACGGCAGCTGTCGCGCGAACCGGCCGGCCACACGCTGTCCGCCACCGCGCTCGTACACGAGACGTTCCTGCATCTCGTCGAACAGGGCCGGCTCGATTTTTCCGATCGGGACCACTTCTTCGCGTACGCCGTCACGATGATGCGGCACGCGTTGATCGATCGTGCGCGACGCCGCGCGACGCGCGCGCGTCACGCGTCCGCGATGCCCGTCGAGGACTGCGTGCTCGACGGCGCGTTGCAGCTGACCGCGCTCGATCAGGCGTTCACGCGTCTCGCGACGATCGACCCGCGGCTCGCGCGAATCGCCGAACTGCGTCTTGCCGCGGGCTTGAGCTCGCCCGAGATCGGCGCGTTGATCGGCGTGACGGAACGTACCGTCGAACGCGAATGGATCAAGGCGCGCGCGTTCCTCAGCACGTGCCTGGCTCCGGCGTAGCGCGCCGCCCGGAATGACGCACGAGATCGACCGACGCTGGTCCGAGCTCGCGCCGCTGCTCGACGGGCTGCTCGCGCTGTCGACGACGCAGCGCGAAGTGTGGCTCGTGCAGCACTGCCACGACGACTCGCTCGCCGCTCTCGCGCGCGAACTGCTCGCGGCCGACGCGCGCTTCGGCGACGCGCTCGAAGGCGAAGTCGATGCATTGCGCGACGAGGACGAGTCCGCCGACGAGCCGCCGCTCGCGCCCGAGATTCCCGGTTACCGCGTGCTGCGCTTCCTCGGCGCGGGCGGCATGGCGAGCGTGTTCCTCGCCGAACGCGCGCTCGCCGGCGCGCAGCAACGCGTCGCGCTCAAGGTCCTGCGGCTCAACGTCCACGATCCGCGCGAACGCGCGATGTTCGCGCGCGAGCAGCAGGCGCTCGCACGACTCGAGCACACGCACATCGCGCGGCTGATCGATGCGGGTTTCGCCGCGGGCGGCACGCCGTGGCTCGCCACCGAATACGTCGACGGCGACACGCTGCTGCGCTGGAGCGACTCGCGCCGGCTCGACCTTCGCGCGCGCGCGACGTTGTTTCTCGACGTCTGCACCGCGGTTGCGGCGGCGCACCAGGCGCTCGTCGTCCATCGGGACCTGAAACCCGCGAACGTGCTCGTCACGCACGAAGGCACCGTGAAACTCGTCGATTTCGGCATCGCGAAGCTGCTCGAGGGCGACGAGGAACGCACGCGGACCGAGTTGCGCCGCCTCACGCCGGGCTATGCGGCGCCCGAGCAGTTCAACGGCGGCGCGGTCGGCACGGCCGCCGACATCTATGCGCTCGGCGTCATGCTCGCGGAGTTGCTGAGCGGCAAGCGGCCGAACCCGCGGCGTGACGGCACGGTGCCGACGCTGTCGACACAGTCGGTGCAGGCCATCGACGCCAATGCGCGCGCGAGCGATCCGGTCGCGCTGCGTCGCGCGCTGCGCGGCGATCTCGATGCGATCGTCGCACGCGCGTTGCGTCCGGAGCCGCGCCAGCGCTATGCGTCGGTCGAAGCGCTCGCGAACGATCTGCGGGCCTGGCGCGACCACCGTCCGGTCGCCGCCCGGTACGGTTCGCGCCGCTATCGCGTCGGCAAGTTCATCCGGCGCCACGCGCTGCCGCTCGCGCTCGGCGCCGCCGGTGCGCTCGCGCTGCTCGGTGCGACGGTCGTAAGCCTGCGGCTCGCCTACCGCGCGGAACTCGCCGCGACGCAGGCGCGCGAGCAGACGCAGCGCGCACGCCGCGTGCAGGATTTCCTGCTCGGCATGTTCCGCAGCGATGTCAGCGGCGCGCCGAGCGGCCAGGCGACGTCCGCCGAGCAGTTGATCGAACGCGCGCTCGGCGAAGCGCGCCGCGAGTTCGCCGACCAGCCCGACGCGCTCGTGCCGTTGTTGACGTCGCTCGGCGAGATCGACCGCGGCCTCGGTCGCCTCGACCGTTCGCGCCAGGTGCTCGACGACGCCGTGCGCATCGCGGGACGCGCGTTCGGCCAGGCGCATCCGCTCGCATTGAGCGCCGAGGCGGAACTCGCCCACAGTGCGTTCCGCGCCGGCGACTATTCCGCCGCGCTGAAGCGCCTCGACGGTGCGATCGCCGCCTATCGCGCCGGCGGCGGACCGGAGAACGAAGCGCTCGTGTCCGCGCTGAGCCGCCTCGCGATGCTCGAGGAACAGGCCGACCGCATCGACGACGCGCTCGCACACGGTGCGGAAGCGATGCAGATCGGCGGCCGCGTGTTCGGCGGCGATCACCCGACGTTGCAGCGCGTCGCCGAGATCCAGGGCGGCGCGCTCGCCAACAGCGGCCACCTCGAGGAGGCGCACGCGCTGCTCACCGAGAACCTCGCGATGGCGCGCCGGATCTACGGCAACGAGCACATCGTGCTCGCGAGCGCGCTCGAATCGCTCGCGAACGTCGAGATCGCGCAGCAGCGGCCGGCGCGCGCGAAGGTGCTGCTGATCGAAGCGGCACACGCGGCAGACGCGAGCACGCCGCGCGCGAACGTGATCACCGCGTACGTCATGAACACGCTCGGACGCACCGAGCTCCAGCTCGGCGAAACCGCCGCTGCCCGCCGTCATTTCGAACGCGCCGCGGCGATCTACCGCGCGCTGCACGGCGACGAGCATCCGATGCTGGCGGCGACGCTCGACAACCTCGGCAGCGCGGCGCTCGACGCCGACGACGCCACGCAGGCGCTGCGTCACCTGCGTGCCGCCTACGACATGGTGCGGCACGTGCGCGCGAGCACCGACTTCCGGATACCGAGCCTCGGTTGCGCGGCGGGCTACGCGGCGGCGCTGCGCGCCGACGCCGAAGGCAGCGCGATGCTGAGCGAGAACCTCGCCGCGCTGCGCGGACGCGACGACATCGGCGAAGACAATCCGATGCTGCTGCAGTGCGCGGCGTGGAATGCGGCGATCGCCGCCGACCGCGCCGACTGGCCGCGGGCGGCCGCGCTCGGCGAGGAGGTCCTCGCCGCAGCCGGACGCAATCACCTGCGCGACGGCAACACCGTGCTGCACGCGGGCTATGCGCTCGTTCGCGCGCGTTTCGCGAGCGGCGACGCCGCCGCCGCGCGCGATGCGTTCGATCGCCTCCTGCGCGACGCGCCGCCGCCGCCGCTCGCGCAGCAGGCGGCACGCGACTGGCGCGCGCTGGCGGCCGTCGCGCGCAAGCACGGCGCCGACGATCTCGCGGCCGCCGCGGTGGGCCGCGCCGTGCGGCTGCTCGCGCCGACGCAGGTAGCGCGCGAGTAGCGCGCGAGTAGCGCGCTACCGGTAGCGTGTGGTCGCCATAGGCGACCGCACGAGAGGCATGAAAACCTCGGTTCTCGATCGCGCCACCGGCGATGCAGACCTCTCGTGCGGTCGTCTGCGACGACCACACGCTACCGGTACGCCCTCGCCGACCACACGCTACGGCGCGCGACATCCGGGTAGCGTGTGGTCGCCATAGGCGACCGCACGAGAGGCATGAATACCTCGGTTCTCGATCGCGCCACCGGCGATGCAGACCTCTCGTGCGGTCGTCTGCGACGACCACACGCTACCGGTACGCCCTCGCCGACCACACGCTACGGCGCGCGACATCCGGGTAGCGTGTGGTCGCCATAGGCGACCGCACGAGAGGCATGAATACCTCGGTTCTCGATCGCGCCACCGGCGATGCAGACCTCTCGTGCGGTCGTCTGCGACGACCACACGCTACCGGTCACTGCGGCGACCAGACGCTACGGAAATTCGACGTGGTTCTTACGCCGCGAAGCCGGCGCGTCGCGCCAGCGCGGCGAGGTGTTCGTCGAGGGCCGAGCGGATGTACAGCGTCGCACCGTGCGCGCATTCGAACGGCTGGTGGTCGTTGCCCGGTACTGCGAGCAGGTAGTCGCCGCGGCCGTAGTCGCTGCCGCCGTAGCTGACGCTGCCGTCGAGCACGACGCATTCCTCCTCGGCGACGTGCGAATGCGCCGGAAGACGGGAGCCCGGTTCGAGCTTCCAGAGACTCGACTGGCTGCGCGTGACCGGATCGACGCGCAGGAACTTGATCGAGACGCCCGGCAACAGCGGCAGCCAGCATCCGTCCACCGCGCGGACGACTGACATCGCGGGCGCCGATGCGCCTGTCGTCGCGTCGAGCACGCGCTGGCGCAACGCGCGGCGGCGCGCATCGGACAGCGGCGCCGGGCGCAATGCCATCGCGAGCGCGGCTACGAGATCGGCGTCCAGGTCGTTCGGATCGGCGGGCTGGGTCATGTCGGTCTGCGCGACGCCGGGGGGCGGGTCGCCTTCACACACTCTCTACGGATCGACCGGGCCGTCCGGATGCAGCCACCGAGATCAGTACGCATCGATACCGGCCGAGACGAGCGTGCGACGCAGGCTGTCGAGGCCGCGCCGGATATGCGACTTGACCGTGCCGAGCGGCAGTCCGGTCCGCGCGGCGATTTCGAGGTGGCTCATGCCTTCGAGGAATGCGAGGCCGATCAGTTCGCGCGGTTGCGCGCCGAGCTGTGCCAGCGCGTCGCGCAGCGCGCTTCCGTGCTGCAGCAGGTCGACGAGGTCCTGCGTCGTGCGCGCCTCGCTCGGCTGCTGCGCCAGCACGTTCTCCGCATCGTCGCCCTGCAGCATCGGCGGACCCTCGCCGCGCCGTCGGCGGCGATCGATCGCGCGGCTGTGCGCGAGCATCGTGAGCCACGCGAGCACGCCGCCGCGCGCCGGATCGAACCGGTCCGCCGACTGCCACACCTGCGCGTAGACGTCGGCGACGGCTTCTTCGGCATCGTGACCGTCGCCGAGCACGCGCACGGCAATGCTGAACACGCGATCGACCGTCGCGTCGTACAGCTCGCCGAGCGCGCGCTGATCGCGGCCGCGCACGCGTGCGACGACTGCCTCGAGCGTGTCGGCCTCGACCCTGTCGGTGGCTGCGTGCATTCCCGGACCTGCTCCGCTGAGCGACCATGCTAGAACGATCGCGGCCGCGGCGGAAGCTCACTATCGGCACCTGCCCGTGCGGCGCCGGATGGCCGCGCGGGGCCGGATCGCCGTACCGCGTTCATGCGCCGGGCGCGGAGCCGACGTTCGCAGGCGGCGCGAAGCATGCTCGTGTGCGGTGGGTCTGGACCCACCGAATCCGCGTAGCGGATTCCTGCGTTTCGGCGCTCACACGAGCGCGAATCCGCTACGCGGATACGGTGGATCGCAGGATCCACCCTGCACGGGCAATAGCGGCTCGACGCAGGATCAGGCACGGTCGCTCCGCGCCCTGCGGACAACCGTGGCGGCGATCCTTCCCGCGGTTGCGGCGACGAACCGCCAACTGGCCGACGGTTCGCGCGTGACCCACCGCCACCCGCCGTGCGTGCGCCACAGGCTAAGATCGACGCCATGCTGGCCATCCCCGACACGACCGACCTGCTGCGCCGCGCGCGCGGCGGCGACCGTGGGGCGGTCGATCTTCTGCTGCCGCAGGTCTACGAGCGGTTGCGGCAGCTCGCGCACCGTTATCTCGCCGGCGAGGCCGGACATACGCTCAGCACCACTGCGCTCGTGCACGAGGCCTACCTCAGCCTCGTAGACCAGACCGGCGCGGTCTGGCAGGACCGCGCGCATTTCCTCGGCTACGCCGCGGTCGCGATGCGCCACATCCTTGTCGATCACGCGCGGCGCAAGGGCGCGCTGAAACGCGGCGGCGGCCAGATGGTGCTCGACTGGCACGACCAGGAACTGCCCGTCGCGTGCATCGCCGGCGAGATGGTCGCGCTCGACGAAGCGCTCGCGCGGCTCGGTGAAGTCGACGAACGGCTCGCGCGGGTCGTCGAACTGCGCTTCTTCGCCGGATTGTCGGTCGAGGAAGCCGCCGACGTGCTCGGCATCACGTCGCGGAGCGTCGTGCGCGACTGGCAGAAAGCGCGCTTGTTCCTGCACCACGCGCTGGACGCTTCGGCGTGACGGGCGCGATCGCCGCGCGCTGGCACGAACTGACGCCGCTGCTCGATCGCCTGCTCGAACTCGACGCGACGCAACGCGCCGCGTTCCTGCGCGACGAGATCGTCGACGCGGAACTGCGCGCGCTGCTGGTCGAACTGCTGCGCGGCGAATCATCGGCGGGATTCCTCGACGGCGACGCGCAGGTCTACGCGGCCAGTCTGATCGACGCCGACGCGCCGATCGTCGCCGCGCTCGATCAGATCGGTCCGTATCGGCTCGTTCGCCTGCTCGGCGAAGGCGGAAGCGGAAGCGTCTACCTCGCGGAGCGCGACGCCGACGGCTACGTCCAGCGCGTCGCGCTGAAACTGCTGCGCGTCGGGCTGCGCGACGCGTCCGAACAGGAACGCTTCCGTCGCGAACGCCGCATTCTCGCGCGACTCGAGCATCCGCATATCGCGCGGCTGCTCGACGGCGGCTTCACCGCCGAAGGCGTGCCGTGGTTCGCGCTCGAGTTCGTCGAGGGCGAACCGGTCACGCGCTGGTGCGATGCGCGCGCGCTCGACGTCGATTCGCGCCTGCGGCTCTTCCTCGCGGTCTGCGCAGCCGTCGCCGCCGCGCACCGGGCGTTGATCGTCCATCGCGACCTGAAACCCGCGAACATCCTCGTCGGCACCGACGGCGCGCCGAAGCTGCTCGATTTCGGCATCGCCCGCCTGCTCGACGACACCGAGCGCGACGACGATACGCGCACGGGCCAGCGCCGCCTGACGCCGGCCTATGCCGCGCCGGAACAGTTCGACGGCGGCGCGATCACGACGGCGACCGACGTCTATGCGCTCGGCGTACTGCTGCAGGAACTGCTCTGCGGCGTGCGGCCGCGTCGCGACGGTGCGGCGCGGCCGATGTCCGTGCAATTCTCGGCCGCTGCCGACGCCGACGCGCTGGCGACCGCGCGATCGACACGCGCACGCGCGCTCAGGGCACGCCTCGACGGCGATCTCGACACGATCGTCGCCTGCGCGCTCGCACCCGATCCGCAGCGCCGCTATGCCGGCGTCACCGCGCTCGCCGCCGACATCGAACGCACGCTCGCGCAGCGTCCGATCCATGCCCGCGCGCCATCGGCGGTGTATCGCGCCGGCAAGTTCCTGCGGCGGCATCGCCTCGGCGCGGTCGCCGCCGTGCTGCTCGCGGCGAGCATCGTCGCCGGCATCGCGGCGACGCTGCACGAGACGCGGCGTGCCCAGGCCGCCGCGCTGCAGGCGAGCGTCGCGGCGACGCGCGCGGCGGCCGTGAAGGATTTCGTGCTCGCGCTGTTCGCCGGCGTCACGCCGGACGAAAGTCGCGGCCGCGCGATCAGCGCGCGCGAACTCGTCGAGCGCGGCGAAGCGCGGCTCGGCGAGACGCTCGCGTCGCATCCGGAACTCGACGCCGAACTCAGTACCGCGCTCGCCGCCGCCTATCGCCAGCTCGGCGACTACGAACGCGCCGCCAATCTGCTCGCGCGCGCGCGCGGCGTCGCCGCCGATGCGGACCTGCAGGCGAACGTGCTGACCGAACTCGGCCGCGTGAACGCCGCGCAGGCGAAGTTCGACGCCGCCGAGGAAGTGTTGCGCGCCGCGCTCGCGCTGCCGGCCGGCGCCGAAGCGCTCGGCGAGGCGCGCGTGCGACTGGCCGAACTGCTCGCGGAAACCGGCAAGCCCGACGCGGCGCGCGCGCTGCTCGACGCCGCGCTCGCCGCACCGCGTCCGCCCGGTGCGAACGATGCGGCGCTGCGGCGCGACCTTGCCGCGCTCGGCGGCGTGCGCTTCGCCGCCGGCGACGTCGCGGGCGCGGAAGCCGACCTGCGACGCGCGTACGCGCTTGCGCTCGACGCGCACGGCGCGACGCACACCGAGTCGGCACGACTCGCGCACGACCTCGCGATCGTGCTGTTGCAACGCGGCGGCACGGCCGAGGCGGCCGAGTTGTTGCGCGGTGCGCGCGCGACGCGGCGCGCGCTGCTCGGTGCGCGTCACCCCGATCTCGCGCAGACCACGTTCAATCTCGCGGTCGCGACGCAGCGGCTCGGCGACGCCGCGCAGGCCGAATCGCTCTACACCGAAGCGCTCGAGCAGCAACGCGCGGTACTCGGCGAGCGGCACCCCGACGTCGCGAGTTCGCTCAACTCGCTCGCCGTGCTCGCGTACGGACAAGGCGACGTCGCGCTCGCGATCGAACGCCAGCAGGCGGCGCTCGCGGTGGCGCGCATGGCGTACGGCGCGCAGCATCCGACCGTCGCGACGATGCTCGGCAACCTGGCCGGCATCGAACGCGCCGCAGGACGGCTGGCCGACGCGGAACGCGACCAGCGCGACGCGCTCGCGGTCGCGCAGGCCGCGCTCGGTACGAAGCACTACCTCGTCGGTGTCGCGCGGATCAGCCTCGCGAGCGTGCTCGCCGAGCGCAACCGGATCGCCGAGGCACGACAGAACTACGTCGACGGCCTCGCGAATCTCGACGCGAGCCTCGGCCCGAAACATCTCGACACGGCACAGGCACGCGCCGCGTACGCGGAACTGCTGCTGGAAGCCGGTGAAGTCGACGCCGCGCGCCGCGACGCGGATGCCGCGCTCGCGGCGGTCGACGCGAGTCTGCCCGCGGGCCATCCGCGCCGTCTCAAACTGCAGCTCGTGCAGTTGCGGACGCTCGCGGCGACCGACTGCGTGTCCACGCTCGCCGCGCTGCCGGCGCTGCGCGAGGCGCTCGCGGCGGGCGGCAACGCGCTGCGTGCCGATCGTGCCTCCGCGACGCTGCTCGCCGCGACGTGCTTCGCGCGAACGCACAGCGACGCGGAACGCGATGCGGCGCTCGTCGATGCCGATGCCATGCTGGCCGGCCTTCACTACGTGCCGCGCCGGTTGCGCCAGGAACGCGCCGCGCTGCAACGCTGAGCACGCTACCCGATCCTGCGGTCCGCGCCCTGTCCTGATCCGGCGCCGGAATACGCTTCACATAGCAATCGTCCCTGGAGATACCGCATGCGCGTCCGATCCGGTCTGTTGTTCATCCTCGCCTGCGCGTTGCCGGCCTCCGCCTTCGCCCTCACGTCGACGTGGCCCGGCACGACACCGTGCAACACGACGCTGCAGGCGTGCATCGACGCGAGCGCCGCAGGCGATCGCATCGAGATCGCGACCAATACGGCGATCGACGAGTACATCAACATCTATAACAGGAGCCTGACGTTGACCGCGGCCGCGGGTTTCAAGCCGAGGTTCGTCGCGAACCGCTGGATCAGCGCGTCGACCGCCCCGATCGCCGGCAACACGACCGTCACGATCAGCGGACTGACGATGACGGACGGCTGGATCAGCGTCTCGTACAACGGCACCGCAAACGGCACGTACGTGCTCAGCGACCTCACGCTCGAGCAGACGACGCCGACATCGCCGCCGGCCTACCTGCGTTTCGCCGGAAACGACGGCACGATCAACCTGAAGATGCACAACAATCGCGTCACGGGTTCGCCGATGGACCTCAACCGCGGATTGATCGAGGTCGTGAACGACGGCGCCGCGCTCGATGCCGAGATCTACTACAACCACGCCACGCGCGTCGCGACCGACACCGACGGCGACGGCAGCGGCATCTACGTCGACGTGACGGGCGGCGGCAGCGGAATGATCAAGGCGCATGCGAACGAAGTGCGCGGCCGGTTCTATCGCGCGGGACTGTTCTTCAGCGAAGGGTTGTTCAGTTCGACCGCGAGCACCTATTCCGTTCGTGCGTACAACAACGTCTCGATCTGCGGCGCGAAGGAAGCCTCGGGCGGCCAGGGCATCGGCTTCACTGTCTACAACGGGACGATCAACGCGCAGGCGATCAACAACTCGATTTCGCGCTGCTACGGCGGCGTGGGCGCGTCGCCGTGGGGCGGCGGTTCGCCGGCCACCGGCCATATCGACGGCCTGGTCAAGAACAACGTGATCGTCGCGGTGTCCGGTCTGTACTTCAATCCGGACGTCACGTCGGGGATCACGAACGACTACAACCTCATCAATGCGTCGAGCAATTCCGTCGCGCTCGGCGCGAACACGATCACCGCGCCGGCGCGCACGGTCAGCGACGAGGTACCGCGCCTGCTCGCCGGTTCGCCCGCGATCGACGCGGCGGACACCACGACTCTCGGCCTCGGAATCATCTTCAACGCACTGCCCACGACCGACGTCGACGGCCTGCGCCGCATCGTCGGTGCCGCAGCCGCCGCCGACGCCGACATCGGCGCGTACGAAAGCGGCGACCTGTTCCTGCGTCACGACGTCTCGACGGCGAACACCACGAGCGGCAGCTACATCACGACCATCGATTCGGCGGCGACGAACGGCCTGTCGGCGACGAACGTGTTCACGACGCAGAACTTCAACGCGGGCGGCTTCGGCCCGTCGGTCGCGAACGATCAGCCGACCGGCGTCTACTACGCGAGTTCCCGCTGGAAGATCTTCAACGAGAACACGTTGGCGCCGATGCCGATCGGCGCGCATTTCAACGTGTTCGTACCGGCGCCCGGCGGCGGCGTGTTCCGCCACGTCAGCACGGCGGCGAACATTTCGGGCTGGACGACGATGCTCGACGACTCGAGCGTCAACGACCTTCCGAACCGCATCGTGCTCGCGACGCAGAACTGGACGGCGGGCAGCGGCGTGTACAACGCGCAGCCGATCGGCGTGCTGTATTTCGCGTTCGGCGGTCCCGGACACTGGTACGTCATCAACGGCGCGCAGCCCGACGGCGCCGACATGCCGGCGAACGCGGGGTTCAACATCTACGCGCAGGAAGCGAGCCCGAACGCATTCCGCGTCACGGCGTCGGCCGCGAACACGTCGTCGTCGTCGATCATCCTCGACCATCCGCTGCTCAACGACACGCCGTGCGCGCAGGTCAACGCATCCCGCGTGTTCGGCGTCGGTCCGTTCGCCGGCAACTTCGACGTCTACTACAACACCGGGCGGTGGCGGCTGTTTCTTTACAACACGGGCAGCGTGCCTGCCGGCACGCAGTTCAATGTCGTCGTCGATCCCGAGCAGGTATTCCAGTGCACGGATCGCATCTTCGCGGACGACTTCGACTAGGAATCGCCCGAACCCTGTCGCGACCGGCGCGGCGGCGTCAACTGCTGCCATCGCGCCGGGACGCCGCCGCGAACGCGAACGTGCGCTGCGTCACGCGACGCGCCTGACCGCGGTCGCGACCTTAAGGAGCGTCTGAACGACGCCGGAGGCTCCTCGACCGTCCGGCCGTCCGGACGACGCGCCGGTCGGCCACTGGCGCGAATTGGCGCGTCGATTGCACACTCCGGGTCGAAAGCGACGAGGAGTGGAGCGATGACCGCGACCATACTCACCGAACCTGCGGCGACCGCGCTGTGGCACGACCTCGTGCGCGAGGCGCAGCAGCGCGGCCGCGCACCGCTCGACGACGAACTCGAAAGCTATCTCGTCTTCCTGCTGATGCGGCACCTGCGCGACGCGCGGCTCGGCGAGCGCGTGTTCGCGATCGACTACCTGTCCGCGCTCGAAGACCGCGGCGCATTGCAGCGCGAGGAACTGCGCGACGTCGGCGACCGATGCCTGCTGATCGCCGGCCTCTATCCGCAACAGGCGCAACGGCGGCTCGTGTCGATGCGCTATTTCCTCGATGTCGGCAGTCGCGCGTACGGCGATCTCGCCGACGCGGCGCGCGCGGCCGCGGCACAACTCTACCGGCATCTCGCCGCGGCGTTCGCGCGCATGGTGCGCGTGCTCGTCGAAGTGCGGCGACTGTCGGGCGGCAGCGACGCGATCGATCCGCTGTCGCGCCACGTGCTCTGCCTCGCCGATCCGGCCGGCATCGCGCACGAATTTCCCGGAGCGATCGTGCTCGGTGCGGGCAACGATCACCTTCAATGACTTCGGCGCCGGTGGCCGCGGATCGCTCTGACGTCCGATCCGCACCACCGGCGCCCGCGGAAGTGGTCGTCCGCGATCGGGACGCTTTAGTAGAATGCGCCACCGCCCGGTGGAGAATCCCATGCGCATCTGCGTCTACTGCGCGTCGAGCGCCCATTGCGACCGCAGTTACCACGACGCCGCGACCACGCTCGGCCGCCTGATCGCGAAGGCCGGCCACACGCTCGTCTACGGCGGCGGCGCGGTCGGCCTGATGGGCGCGGTCGCCGACGGCGCGCTCACCGAGGGCGGCCATGTGATCGGCGTCATTCCGCGCTTCATGACCGAGGTCGAATGGCAGCATCCCGGCATCGCGAACCTCGAAGTCGTCGAGGACATGCGCGAGCGCAAACATCGCCTGCTGACGAATTCCGACGCCGTCGTCGCATTGCCGGGCGGTTGCGGCACGCTGGAGGAACTGTTCGAGGCGATCACGCTGAAGCGTCTCGCGCTGTATTTCAATCCGATCATCCTGCTCGACACGAACGGCTTCTATCGGCCGTTGCAGACATTCATGCAGCGCGTCATCGACGAGCGCTTCATGAATCGCGAGCACGCCGCGATGTGGTCGCTCGTCGACGCGCCCGAAGACGTGCTTCCCGCGATCGCCGCGACGCCGCGCTGGCACGAGGACGCGCGCACGTTCGCCGTCGTGCGGGGGTGAGTGCCGCGCGTTAACCCCGCTCCGACCGGGCGCCCGTTTCCTGCCTCACACCCCACCGGCAGGAGAACGGCAATGCGTACGAAACGGCAATTGGCAGTGATGATCGCGCTCGCGCTTTCGGTCGGCGCGATCGGTTGCGCGCAGCAGACCGCGTCCGATCGGCGCGCCGGGTCTGACCAGCCGCAGGCCGTGCGCGATGCGGCGTCGCACGACAAGGACCTCTCGCGCGTCGACGAGGAAGGCAAGCGCGTGGCGTCGGTCGGGACGCCGCCGCACGATGCGCCGGCCAAGTCGCGCGAACGCGACGACGGGGCGACGAAGGAAGACGCATTCGCCACCGGCGAGATCGCGACGATGCCAGCGACGACCGCACCGCCGCCGCCCGAGGTCATGGCATCACCGGTGGCTGCCTTGCGCGCCGCACCGAAACAGGCGATGGGCGCCGGCATGCCGGTGCTCGCGGAACCTGCGCCGACCGGCCCCGGTTATTGGCAGCCCGACAACACCGAGAAGTACCAGGACCACGTCGACAACCCGGTCGTCCGCACGGCCGAGAGTCCCGTCTCGACGTTCTCGATCGACGTGGACACCGGAAGCTACAGCAACGTGCGCCGCATGCTCGCCGGCGGGGCATTGCCGCCGACCGACGCCGTGCGCGCCGAAGAGTTCGTGAACTACTTCGACTACGGCTACACGCCGCCGTCGTCGCTCGAGACGCCGTTCAGCGTGACGACGGAGATCGCGCCGTCGCCGTGGAACGCGCAGCGCCAGCTGCTGCTCGTCGGCATCCAGGGGTATCGCGTGCCCGCGTCGCAGATCCCGGCGTCGAACCTCGTGTTCCTGATCGACACGTCGGGTTCGATGGACGATCCGGCGAAGCTGCCGTTGCTGCGCGATGCGTTCAAGCAACTCGTGCCGCAGCTGCGCGCGCAGGATCGCGTGTCGATCGTCGTCTACGCGGGCAGCGCCGGGCTCGTGCTTCCGCCGACGGCCGGCGACCAGCACGACACGATCCTCGCCGCGCTCGATGCGCTCAGTGCGGGCGGGTCGACGAACGGCGGCCAGGGCATCGCGCTCGCGTACCGCATGGCCGAGCAGGCGTTCATCAAGAACGGCGTCAACCGCGTGATCCTCGCGACCGACGGCGACTTCAACGTCGGCACGACCGACACGGAGGCGCTGAAGACGATCGTCGCCGACAAGCGCGCGTCCGGCGTCGCGCTGACGACGCTCGGCTTCGGCGCCGGAAACTACAACGACGAGATGGCCGAACAGCTCGCCGACATCGGCAACGGCAACCACTTCTACATCGACACCGCGAACGAAGCGCGCAAGGTGCTCGTCGACGAGATGAGTTCGACGATGCTGACGATCGCGAAGGACGTCAAGATACAGATCGAGTTCAATCCGCTCGTCGTCGCCGAGTACCGACTGATCGGCTACGAGAACCGCCAGCTGCGCCGTGAGGATTTCGCGAACGACAAGGTCGATGCGGGCGACATCGGCGCCGGTCACGACGTCACGGCGCTCTACGAGCTGACGCTGGTCGGCAGCGACGCCGCGCAGATCGACCCGCTGCGATACGCGCCGGCGAGCGCGGTGACGCGCGCGAGCGACGACGAGATCGCGTTCCTCAAGCTGCGCTACAAGCGGCCGAGCGAATCGAGCAGCCGCCTGATCGAACGCCCGCTGCAGCGGCGCGACATCGCCGATCGCGCGAGCGACCGCCTCAACTTCGCCGCGTCGGTCGCCGCGTTCGCCGACGGCCTACGCGGCGGAACGCACCTCGGCACGATGGACTTCGCCGGCATCGCGCGGCTGGCGCGCGCGGATCGCCGCGCCGATCCGTTCGGCTACCGCGCCGAGTTCGTCGCGCTGGTCGACAAGGCGGCCGCGCTGAAGTCGACGATGCATTCCGATCAGGTCGCGATCAGCCGGTAGTGCATCGGCGCGTACCGCCGGCGTGCTGCCGGCGGTACGCGTCCTCGGCATGGTCGATGCATCGTCGGTATCGTCCGGACTCGTGCGAGGGATCATGCGCAAGCTGCTGACCGCCTGGATCGTCGTCTTCGCGTTCGCGTACATCGCCTACGCGGGACTGATGTTCGCGACGCAGCGCAGCCTGCTGTTTCCGATCGCCGGAGACACGACGCACCGTCCGACTGTCCACCTGCCCGACTACGCGAGTGCGGTCGAACTGCCGGGCGCGGACGGCAACGTTCGCGGGCTCTTCCTTCGTGGGCCGCCGGGGCGCGCGCCGGTGCTGATGTTCTCGCACGGGAACGCCGAACTGGCCGACGAACTCGTCGATCGCTTCGACGCGATCCGCGCGCTCGGCGTGCACGTATTCGTCCTCGAGTATCCCGGATACGGCGGCGCGGCCGGCGTCACGACGGCCGACAGCATCGCGGCCGCGCAGGTGGTCGCGTACGACTGGCTCGCCGCGAATCCGGCCGTCGACAGCGACCGCATCGTCGCGATGGGCGTGTCGATCGGCGGCGGACCGGCCGCCGAGTTGACGCGCCATCGCCGCATCCGCGCGCTCGTGCTGCTGTCGACGTTCAGTACGCTCGACGCGCTCGCGGGCGAGATGTACCTGCCGGCGTTGCTGTTGCGCGACCGGTTCGACAGCGAGCCGACGCTGCGCGACTACCGCGGTCCGGTACTGATCGCGCACGGTCGCCACGACGAGATCATTCCGTTCGCGCACGCGTTGCGCCTCGTCGCGGCGGCACGCAACAAGCGTTTCCAGCCGTACGAATGCGGCCACGCCGATTGCCCGTATCGCGAACCGGCGTTCGCCGAGCTGCTCGGCGATTTCCTGCGCGGCTACGGCGTGCTCGCACCGACGCCCGGCGTCGAGATCGCGGCGCGCGGCGCGCTGCCGCCGCATGCGGCGGCCTCGTTGTCGCATTGACGACCGCATCATCGCTTACCGTCTTGCATCTGTGCGATGTCGCCTGGCCGGCGCGTCATCCTGCACGAACGGCCGCGTCCGCTGTGCAGCTTGCAACGTGCACTGCGTCGCGCGCGCTATGCCGTTGCGAGCCAATGCCGCGTCCGTCCTCGACTTCTGCGGCAATCGTCGTCGCGCCGTCCGACGGCACGGCCGTTGCTGATGCGTAAGACAGGCGGCGATCTCGCCGCGGATCGATGGACCGAACGAGTCGACAGGGGGCACTATGCTCGACACCGCGCAACGCATCATGGAGACGCCGCCTTCCGACACGGAGCGCGCGACCGCCGCGCCGAGTCGTGCGCCGGCCGTCCGCGACAATCCGATACTCGAGCGTCTTGCGAGCATGCGGCGCCATCTCGCGATGCTGCGCCGCCGTGCGTGCCAGACCGCTGACGTCAGGCCGCAGGCCAACCTGAAACGCGCGATCGCCGAATGCGAGATCCGGAAGCTGGAGCAGCGCATCGCGCTCGCGTTGCCGGGTGCCGCCGACGATCGCGATCGCGTACGCCTCGGTTCGATCGTCCAGGTCGTCGACGACGACGGCGACATGCGCAACTATCGCGTGGTCGGCAATCACGAAGCCGATGCGCAGCGCGGCTGGGTCGGCTGGAACACGCCGGCCGGACAGGCGCTTTGCGGCGCGCGTATCGGCGAAGTCGCGTGCTGGACCGATGCCGGTCGCGAACTCGCGGTGTTCGTGCTCGCGATCCGGTTCGACGACAGCGTGCCGCTGCCGCGCGCCATACCGAACGACGAGGGCGACACCGTCATCGTGCTGTCTGCCCTGGCGGCATGTCCGAGCTGAGCTTCCTGCGGTGGATGGCGCTCGCGGGCGCGTTGATGCTGTTGATGGCCCTCGGGTCGTCGCACCTGCGTCGTCTGCCGCTCTCGACGGCGGCCGTCTATCTCGCGGTCGGTTGCGCAATCGGGCCGCTCGGACTCGACTGGCTGGAGATCGAACTCGACGCTAACCCGAGCTGGTTCACGCACCTCTCCGCGATCGCCGTGATCGTCGCGCTGTTCATCGGTGGTCTCAAGCTGCGCCTGCCGTTGCGCCACGCCTCGTGGCGGGCGGCGTTCCGCCTCGCGCTCCCGGCGATGCTGCTCACGATCGGCGGAGTCGCCGCGGTCGGCGTGCTCGGCTTCGGACTCGATGTGTCGCACGCGATCCTGCTCGGTGCCGTGCTTGCGCCGACCGACCCGGTGCTCGCGAGCGCGGTGTCCGTCAACGACGCCGCCGACGACGACCGCGTGCGCTACGGCCTCTCGGGCGAGGCGGGCCTCAACGACGGACTTGCATTTCCGTTCGTGCTGCTCGCGCTGCTGATGATCGAGTCGGGTGGCGGGCCGGGTTCGACGCACGAATGGCTGTGGTCGTGGGCGGCACTGCATCTGCTCTGGTCGATCCCCGCCGCGCTCGCGATCGGCTACGTCCTCGGTCGCACCGTCGGTGCGTTCGCGATCCGCTTGCGCAGTCTCGGTCGTGAGACCGGCGCGCCGAACGACCTGCTCGCGCTCGCGCTGATCGCACTCGCGTTCGTCGGTGCCGAGGCGATCGGCGCGCTCGGGTTCCTCTCGGTGTTCGCGGCCGGCGTCGGCCTGCGCCATGCGGAAGTGCGTGTCGTGCACGAGACGCCGCATCCGGACAGCGATTCGATTCCGGCCGCAACCGACACGCGCGTCGAACTCGCGCATCCGCCGGCGGAATCGTTTGCCGGCGGTGCCGTGGGCGGCGGCGTCGAACGCGACGACATGCGCCAGCCCGCGATCGCCGCCGGCGTGCTCGTCGGCGACGTGCTGTCGTTCGGCGACACCGCCGAGCGGTTGCTCGAGCTCGCGATCATCGTCACGGTCGGCGCGATGCTCGCCGTGCATTGGGACGCGCGCGCGATCCCGCTCGCCGCCGCGCTGTTCCTGCTCGTGCGTCCCGTCGCGGTCGTGATCGCGCTCGTGCGCACGCCGACCAGCGCGATGCAACGCGCGCTGATGGGCTGGTTCGGCGTACGCGGCGTCGGAAGCCTGTTCTACCTCGGGTATGTCCTGCAGCACGGCGCGGCAGGCAGCGGCATCGATACGATCGTCGACCTGACCGTGTCGGTCGTCGCGCTGAGCATCCTCGTGCACGGGACGACGACGTCGCCGATCCTCGCGATGTATCACCGGCTGCTGTCGCGCCGCGGCGCGATCGCCGCCGAACCGGTGCGCGCGTCATGAGCGGCGCCGGCGTGTGGCGCAAGTTCACCGACGATCTCGTCAGCGACGACCTGCCGTCGCTCGCCGCCGCACTCGCGTACTACACGACGCTCGCGCTCGCGCCGCTCGTGCTGATCGCGTTGTCGGCGTTTTCCGCGCTGTATCCGTCGGCGCAGGAAAACCTGGCGCGCGAAGTCGGCGGAATCGTCGGTCCGCAGGGCGAGGAGCTGATCCGCATGATCACGGCGAGCACCGAGCGTCATCCGGATCTCGGCCGGCTCGCGGGATGGATCGGCGCGGCGATGCTGCTGCTCGGCGCGTCGAGCGCGTTCGCGCAGCTGCAGGCGTCGTTGAACCGCATCTGGAACATGGAGAACCGCGCCTACGGCGGCGTGTGGGGATTCCTGCGGCGGCGCGTGCTGTCGCTCGGCGTGCTGCTCGCGCTGCTGTTCTTCACGATCATCACGCTGGTGTTCCAGGCCGCGCTGACCGGCCTGTCGTTCGGCGAAGAGCGCGCGATGCAGATCCTCGGCTGGCTCGTCGGCGCCGTGATCTACACCGTGCTGTTCGCGTCGCTGTACAAATGGCTGCCCGACGGGCGCATCGCCTGGATCACGGCGTTGCGCGGCGGACTGCTGACGACGGCGCTGTTCCTGCTCGGGCGGTGGGCGATCGGACTGTACCTCGGCCACAGCGACACCGCCGGCGCGTTCGGTCCGGCCGGTGCGGTCGTCGTGTGGCTGATCTGGACATACTATTCCGGCCTCGTGTTCCTGCTGTCGGCCGAGTTGCTCTACGCACTCGCGCACGCGCGCGGCTGGGCGTGGCTGCCGGAACCCGCGCTCGCGCCGACGCGCACGAAGCCTGCAGCGGCAAAGAAGAGCACGCTGTCAAAGCGGCGCGGCGATTCTCGCCGGGCATCGTAGAGCGGCGCAGGGTGGGCGCTCTTCGCCTTGCCTGCGACGCTCCGCTACCATCGCGCAATGACGAATGTGTTCCGCGTGCTGTCTGCGTATCTTTTCGCGTCGCTCCTGGGGAGCGCATCGCCCGCGCACGCCGACGCCGCATTCGGCGAGCGTCTCGTCGACGCGGCGCGCGAGCAGATCGGCGTCACCGTCGGCTACGACGGCCGCTACGAGCGCATCGCGTACCCCGGCGGCGACGTCGCGCCGGAGCGCGGCGTCTGCACCGACGTGCTCGTGCGCGCGTACCGTCTCCTCGGCATCGACCTGCAGCAGCGCGTGCACGAGGACATGCAGCGCGCCTGGTCGGCGTATCCGAAAACGTGGGGGCTCGCGCGGCCGGACAGCAACATCGATCACCGCCGCGTGCCGAATCTCGCTACGTTCTTCGCGCGTCACGGAACGAAGCTGCCGGTCACCGACGATGCGCGCGACTACGCGGTCGGCGACATCGTGACGTGGCGGCTCGCGTCGGGCGTGCCGCACATCGGGCTCGTCAGCGGCGGCAGCGTCGCGCGGCGACGCGTCGTGCACAACATCGGCGCGGGAACGCGCGAGGAGCCGGTGCTGTTCGACTACACGATCACGGGGCATTACCGGTACGCGCCGGCGCGGTGAATGCGCGAGGCGACGTCGACGTCGCGTTTCGCTCTTGCTCCTTCGATGTGGCCTCGACGCGCCGATAGCGCTCCACGGCGGGCTGAAGCCCACCGTACGCCCATCCTACGCGCCGCCGTGCGCTTCTTCCGATCGCTCGGGCACGATCCAGAGATGGATCCGTCGCACGTTGCCGTGCTCGTCGACGACCTCTTCGCTCGCCTGCGGCGCCCACGGCGACAGTGCGAAACTGTGCGACACGATGCGCGTGCCCGGACGGCACATCGCGGCGATGCGCGCGATCACGCGCGGCGTCGACCAGTCGACGAGATACAGCGCGACGACGGTCGCGGGCGAGATATCGACTTGCAGCGCGTCGATGCGCTCGAACCGCACGCGATCGGCGACGCCTGCCGCGAGCGCGTTCGCGCGCGACTCCTCGATACGGTACGGCTCGACGTCGACGCCTACACCGCGCGCGCCGAAGTCGCGCGCGGCGGCGATCACGATGCGGCCGTCGCCGCAACCGAGGTCGTAGACCGTGTCGAATGCGGCGACGCCGGCCAGTCGCAGCATGCGGTCGACCACGCGCGTCGGCGTCGCGAGGTACGGCGCGAGGATCGTCTTGCCGACCCAGTAGTCGGGCCCGTCGTCGGACGGCGTGTCGCTCATCGGCATCGCCTGCCATCGCGATGCGGCGTCGATGCGCGGCATGCGGGTCTCATCGCGACGGCTTCGCGAACTTCGCGACCAGCGCGGCGTGCGACGGCAACCGCGCCGGCACGCCGTCGATGCACGCGTCGAGTTCGCACAACGTGCGCGTCAGCGCCGGCGTGCTCTGTGCGATGACGTGGAAGATCACGTTCTGTTCGATCTCGCCGTGGAACCCTTCCGCACCGGGACCGCGCGCGAACACGGCGACATCCTCGCCGCCGTGGCTCTCGCTCTTGAACGGCACGGTCGATTCCTGCATGAAGTCGGGCTGTTCGGTGTCGACGTTCGTCAGATCGGGCCGTCCGCCGCTGCCCGCCTTGAGGCTCGTGTACATGTGCGGGAATTTCTTCGGTCCCTGCGGCTGGCGATCGCTCGGCGCCGCGTGCCCCGGCCCGTTCGCGTAGCCGAGCGTCGTGTACGGCAGGCCGAGTTGATCGAGCGCGAGATCGTTCGTCGCGCCTTCGAAGTCGGAGCCGCCATGCACCTTGCCGAGGATCGGGTTGCCGCGGATCGGATAGCCGGCGAACGTCATCGTGTGCGCGTGGTCGGCCGTGACGACGATCAGCGTGTCCGCGGCATCGGTGGCATCGAGCGCGACCTGCACCGCGTCGGCGAACGCGATCGTATCGGTCAGCGCGCGATACGCGTTGCCGGCATGGTGCGCGTGGTCGATGCGGCCGCCCTCGACCATCAGCACGTAGCCGTTCGGGTTGCGCGACAGCAGCGCGATCGCGCTTTTCGTCATCTGCGCGAGACTCGGTTCGCCGGCCGCATCGCGCGATCGGTCGTGCTCCCATTGCAGGTGAGACGGTTCGAACAGGCCGAGCAGCGGTCCGGTGCGCGACAGGTCGAGCGCGGCGAACTGCGCGGCATTCCAGACGTACGCGGCACCGGGGCGATCGGTCCATTGCTTGACGAGATCGCGGCCGTCGAGGCGTTGTCCCGGGCGCACGTCGTACTCGGGATCGCGCTGCGTGGCGGGGAAGAATTCCGTTCGGCCGCCGCCGAGCGCGACGTCGAGTCCGTCGCCGATCGGAAACTCGACGAGCTGGCGCGCGAAATCCACGCAACCCTGTGCGGACTGTTCGGCGGGGATCTCGCCGTCGACCTCCCAGTCGCGCTCGGGCAGATGCGCGTACGTCGCGGCCGGCGTCGCATGCGTGATGCGCGTCGTCGTGACGGCACCGGTCGACATGCCGGCGGCTTCCGCGAGCTCGAGCGCGCTGACGAGTTCCTCGCCCCGGCTCGATGCGCAGTTCGCGCGCGAAGCGCCCTGGCCGACGCCGATGAAACCGGCTTTCGTCTTCGCGCCGCTCATGATCGCGGTCATCGTCCCGGCCGAGTCCGGTGTCTGCGAATCGGTTTCGTACGTGCGGCTCAGCGCCGAGTACGGCAACGTCTCGAACGACAGCCGGTGGCTTTCGCCGTCGACGCCGCGCCTCTGGCCCGCGAGGATGTGCGCGGCCGCGATCGTCGTGATGCTCATGCCGTCGCCGAGGAACACGATGACGTTCTTCGCGCGCGGCCGGCTCGTGCCGAGGTTCGCCTGCGCCGTCGCCGCACCCGCGGTGAACCACCACGCCGCGGATTCCTGCGTCGGCCGCTCGATCGCGGGCACGACGATCGCCGCGGACCGGGCCGGCTCGCGC
>JADMIO010607011.1_pt1 | contig 53296 bp, 36 predicted proteins | sample 8958161 | NCBI WGS metagenome assembly JADMIO01 (sample SAMN16585339, study PRJNA669376) | soil metagenome | isolation source: Crop rotation soil | place: USA: Cullars Rotation, Alabama | collected 2011 | reverse complement strand
ATCGACCGCTCCGCGGTCGCGGATTGCTCTCGCCACACAGCGACCCACGGCGACTTTATCGACCGCTCCGCGGTCGCGTATCGCTTCCATTCCCAACTCAAGACTGGAATTCAGCATAGCGTCAGTCCGCGCCCATGTCGTGCTTGTACCTGTGTCCGTACGGGTCGGGCCGCTCGGCAGGCGGCACCGTCACGTGCTTCGGGTCGTCTTCGGATCGTCCGTCGCCGCCCTCCCAGGGGGGCGGAACGCGCAGCGGCTCGCGCCACTCTACGGGAGGCGTCTTCGTCGGCCCGTAGCGCCCCTCCTTACCCTCTGCCTTCTGCCGAAGCGCCTTGAGCACCTTCTCGGGTCCGATCGGCACCTCGTCGACCCGCACCCCCACGGCGTCGTAGACGGCGTTTGCGACCGCAGGCATCACCGGAAGCAGCGGCCCCTGACCGACCTCCTTGGCGCCGTAGGGCCCGTTCGGGTCGGGGTCTTCTATGAGGTAGGTCACGACGTCGCACATCTCGAGCGTCGTCGGGCTCTTGTACTCGAGCATCGACGGGAACTTGTGGACGACGCCGCGGTTGCCCCGATACTCCATCGCCTCCATGAGCGCTTCCCCGAGGCCCATGTAGATGCTGCCCTCGACCTGGCCCATCACCAGCGACGGGTTGATCGACCGGCCGATGTCGTGCGCCACCCAGATCCGCTCGCATGCGACGAGCCCCGTGTCGGGGTCGACCTCGACCTCGGCGACCGCCGCCGAGTAGCTGTAGGCCGGCGACGGCCCGACGCCCGCGCCCTTGAAGCGGCCCGGCGCGCGAGGCGGAACGTAGGAGCCGGTCGTGCCGATCGTGCCGAACTTCGTCTCGGCGATCATGACGGCCTCGGCGAAGGTGACGCCCTTCTCGGGCTCCTCCGCGTCGAAGACCCTGCTGTCGCCAAAGACGAGGCGCGAGCGGGGGATCTTCAGCTTCGCCGAGACGGCTTCCGCCAGGAGCGAGCGGGCGCGCTCCGCGGCCTCGATCGCGGCGTTGCCGGTCATCAGAGTCACCCGGCTCGAGTAGCTCCCCAGGTCGACCGGCGTCAGGTCCGTATCGGCCGTCACGACGCGGATGTCGACCGGGTCGATCCCGAGCACTTCGGCGACGACGTAGGCGAGTACCGAGTCGGAGCCCTGTCCTATGTCGGTCGAGCCGCAGAAGCAGGCCACACCGCCCGAACGGTCGAGCTTGAGCTGGACGCCCGAGTGGGGCATGTCGTTCCAGTAGATCGGAAGGCCCGCGCCCGTGATGTAGGAGCCGCAGGCTATCCCGACGCCCCGGCCGTAGGGGAGCTTGCGGAACTTCTCCCGCCACCCGGAGCCCTCGACGACCTTGTCGATGCACGGCCCGAGCCCCATCGAGCCGACGCGCAGCCAGTTGGCGGTAACGGAGTGCGCGGGCACGAGGTTCTGCTTCCGCATCTCGGCCGGGTCGAGCCCCAGGTCTTCGGCGATCTTGTCGATCTGCACCTCCAGGCCGAAGCGGGGCTGCGGAGTGCCGTGGCCGCGCTTGGGGCCGCAGGGCGCCTTGTTGGTGAAGCAGCGCACGGAGTCGAACTTGTAGCGGTCGACGTTGTAGGTGACGGTCTGGAGCGCGCCCGTGTAGAAGGTCGACGCCACGCCGTAGCTGCCGTAGGCGCCTCCGTCGATGTAGGTCTCGAACTGCATCGCGGTGATGTGGCCGTCGCGGCGCACTCCGGTCTTCGCCCGCATCAGGACGGGGTGGCGGCCCCGGTGGCAGTAGAAGACCTCCTCGCGGGTGAGGCAGATCTTGACCGGCCGCCCGGTGATCTGGGCGAGCTTTGCGACGGCGATCTCGTGGCCGAAGATGTCGCTCTTGCCGCCGAAGCCGCCGCCGTTCGGCATGGCGACGACGCGGACGCGCGAGGCGGGCAGCCCGAGCACCTTGGCGAGCGCCCGGTGGACGTAGTGGGGCGTCTGGGTCGAGCTCCAGAGCGTGACCTTGCCGTCCGGGTGCCACTCGGCGAGCGAGGCGTGCTGCTCGAGCGGCAGGTGGGTATTGCCCTCGAAAAAGTAGAGGTCGTCGCGCACGAGGTCAGCCTCGGCGAAGCCCTCCTCGACGTCCCCGAACTCCAGGTCGACGCGCTTGTGGATGTTCCCCTCCTCGCCGTAGTCGTGGATGCGGGGCTCGGAGGTCTTGAGCGCCTTTGCGACCGAGTCGATCGTCTCGAGAGGCTCGTAGACGACGTCGACGAGGCGGCAGGCCTCCTCGGCGATCTCCTCGGAGGTGGCGGCGACGGCGACGACCGGATCGCCGATGAAGCGCACCTTCTCGAAGCAGAGCGCGTGCTCGTCCTGGCTGACGGGGAGGATGCCGTACGGCGTCGGCAGGTCCCTGCCCGTGATGACGGCGAGGACGCCGTCGAGGGCGAGGGCGCGGGCAGCGTCGATGCTTACAATCTTCGCGTGCGCCTCGGTGCTGCGCAGGATCTTCGCGTGGAGCATCCGTGGGAGGAAGAGGTCGTCGGCGAAGCGGGTCGCGCCCGTGACCTTCGAGCGCGCGTCGACCTTCGTGAGGGGCTTGCCGATGGCGCCGCCGAGCGAGCGCTCGCCTTCTCCCTTCGGGAGCCGTCCGACCGGTTCGCCGCTCCCGTTCTCCCTGCCGTTACCGCTGCCCATAGACGCTCTCCTCCAGGATGTCGGCCTGCTCGCCGCGCATCCGGGCCGCCGCGAGCTCAACTGCCTCGTAGATCTTTATGTACCCGGTGCAGCGGCAGATGTTGCCCGAGAGGGCCTCGCGGATCTCGTCGCGGGTGGGCGAAGGGTTCCCGTCGAGCAGCTCCTTCGCCGCCACGAGGAAGCCCGGCGTACAGTAGCCGCACTGAGCGGCGCCGTAGACGGCGAAGGCCTCCTGGAGCGGATGCAGGTCGGGGCCGTCCTGCAGCCCTTCGACGGTGGTGACCGAGCGCCCTTCGGCGTCGAGGCCGAGCACGAGGCACGAGAGGACGGTCCTGCCGTCGACGAGGACGGCGCAGGCGCCGCACTCTCCGAGCTCGCAACCGTGCTTTGTGCCGGTGAGGCCGCAGTCCTCGCGCAGGACTTCGAGGAGGGTCTTGTGGGGAGCGAAGAGCACGTCCGTCTCCTCGCCGTTGAGCTCGAAGCGGGCCCGGCGCTTTTCGGGCCGTTTCGCTGCGGAGCGCGTGATCTGTACGGGAGCGCTCATCGAGTCCTCCGAGGCGTCTGGGATCTGGCCTCCGGCGAGCGGAGGCCGTCGAGAAAGAGCGAGGCGAAGCTCTCGCCGATGTCGGCGGGCGTGCGTCCGCCGCCGGGCTTGTACCAGCGGGTCGCGCCGTTGAGCGCGCCGAGCAGGGCGAGGGTAGCCATCTTCGGGTCGGTTGCGGCGAAGGCGCCGGAATCGATCCCGGCCTGGACGAGCCCGCGCACGAGCGTCTCGTAGCGGTCGCGCTTGGCGATGACGAGGGCGCGGAGGTGATCGGGGAGAGCGTGAACTTCGGTGTGAGCGGATGCGCCGTCGAGCTCGTCGAGGACGCAGACGACGTGATCGACGATGACGCGCCGGAGCTTCTCGTCTTCGGCGGCGTCGAGGGCCGCAGCTGCCTCGACGCTCACGACGAGCCGGTCGAGCGAGTGGTCCTGGCAGAAGTAGAGGAGCTCCTGTTTGTTCTTGAAGTAGTAGTAGAGATTGCCCTTGGCCATGTCGAGGCGCTCGGCGATCTCGTCCATGGAGGCGCCCTCGTATCCGCGCCCGCGAAAGACCGTGGCGGCGGCGCGCAGGATCGCGAGCCTGCGCTCGACGGCCTTTCGCTCGCGCCTGGACGGTCCCCCGTTGCCGGAAGCCGACGGAACGTTCAAATTTTGACTCACGAGTCAGTTTATTGCATGGTCGCGAGGGAGGTGTCAAACGGGTAGGTGTCGGATATACGAGGAGGCGGAGGGGCCGACGACGTCGACTACCACGTCCTGCGGATCGGGTGGGCCTCTGTGTTGAAGACCACTTCGTCGAAGCGGAGCACGCTCGGGGGCGAGAAGAGCAGGAAGTAGTACTTGAACGTCTCCGCGAAGAGGAAGCTGTGCATCACGTCGAGCTTCTCCTTCGTGGCGACGTCCTTCAGCGCCGCGTAGCCCGCCTCCGTCCTGCACGCGCGGACGAAGTCCTCGAAGAACCCCTGTCCCATCCGAAGATACTTCGGGTCTCTGGTGAAGTGGTACAGGTAGTACGCCGACTCGACGATCTCGGGCCGCAGGTGGTACGCGGGGGACTGGACCTTCATCGTCGTGTAGTCGAGCTCCTCGGGCTCGATCCCGTGTACGGCCCACATCCGGGCGCAGGAAACCTGGAGGCGCTCAGCCCGCTTCAGGTCTCCCGAGAGCGCGAGCAGCGCCGGGAAGAACGCGTCGAGCGCGCCGAAGACCGTGGCCGTACGCTTTCCCGTGCTCATGTCCGCGTGGCCGTACCAGAGCGCCGCGCTCGTGTCGTCGGCGAGGTGCCTGTTCACGGCGCGGATGCTCTCCTCCCACATCCGCTTGCAGTCGCGGTCGCCGAACAGCAGCCAGCACTTCAGGAGATACTCGTAGTAGGAGTCGATCTCCGCGCTGATGCTGCTGTTCGTATTCGTCCACTCGCCCGTCTCGACGTCGACGTTCTGGCCGACGAGGCCGATGGGCGAGCGACGCCTGTAGACCTCGACGAGCGCGCGCTTCGCCTTGTCGTAGAAGACGGGCTTCCCCGTGAGCCTGGCGAGCGTGCCGAACTCGACGAGGAGCGTCCCGGCCTCGGCGGGGTTCGTGACGGGGTTCCGTACCGCCCCGGTCTTGAGGTTGACGTACATGTACGGGATGCCGGTCTTCGACTCGAAGACGGGAAGCAGTCTCCGGCCCAGGTCTTCGGCCAGGGCCAGGAGCCGCCTGTCCCCGGTCAGCTGATAGCCCGAGAGCAGTCCCCCGAGCAGGCGGATCGTGATCTCGAAGTTCTTGACGTAGATGTCCTTGTCGAACGACAGGTTCTTCGCGATGTAGTCGCGGGTCTTATCCGCCTCGGCCGTCAGCCCCATCAGGACCATCGTGTCGAGCGCGTCGACGGGGGTCATCAGGAGCGGGTCGCCGTACCAGTCGTGGTGCGTCTTCGTGAGGGGCTTGAGATCGTCGTGCCCCCAGGCGTACTGCTCGTAGCCGCGCCAGGCGTGGAGGAACTCGCCCTTCACCCGCTCCGCCCAGGCGCTCTGGGCGGTGGCGTGCTTGGGCCGCTGCGGCCGCCGGGAAGCGCCCGGGGCCGCGGGGGCCGTCGAGACGAGCACCAACAGGAGTGCGATCGCTTTCGGCGTCACTTTATTCCGATGACCATGGAGTCGGGGCCGACCAGGTGCTCGACGCGCGTCTCGCGGAACCCGGCCTCCCGCATCCACCCCGAACAGTCGGCGCCCGTGTAGTCGAAGCCGCCCGGCGTCTCGATCAGCATGTTGAGGCTCATGAGCAGGCCGAAGGCGTTCTCCCGCCGCTCGTCGTCGATGAGCGACTCGAAGGCGATGAAGGCCCCTCCCTCGGGGAGCGCGTCGAAGGCTTTCGCGATCAACTGCCGCTTCTCGTCGAGGTCCCAGTCGTGGAGGATGTGCCCCATCACGACGACGTCCGCTTTCGGCAGCGGGTCCTGGAAGAAGTCGCAGGGCTCGAAGCGGAGCCGCTCCGAGAGCCCGTGCGAGCGCACGTACTCTTCGAAGATCGGGCGCACGACGGACAGGTCGGAGCCGATCCCGGTCAGGTGCGGGTTCGCGAGCGCGACCTGCACCGGCAGCCCGCCCTGGGCCGTGCCGACGTCGACGAAGCTGTGGTACTCGGCCCACGGGAACTTCTCCGCAATCGCCGTGGCGGCGCCGAGGCTCAGCCCCGTCATCGCCTTCAGGAACCCTTCCAGGCGCTGCGGGTCTGCGTAGAGCGCCGCAAAGAAGCTCTGGCCGCCCGACCTGGCCTCGTTCTGCAGCTCGCCGGTCCGAAGCGCCTCGGTGAGCGAGCCCCAGAACGGGTAGAGCCGCGCGCTCGCCATCTCGAGCATCCCGCCGACGTAGGTCGGCTTGGCGCGGTCGAGGAACAGGTCCGTCGCCGGAGTGTTCGCGTAGCGGTCGCCGGCGCGCGCGAGCATCTTCAGCGCGACGAGCGCGTCGAGGAAGTCGCGAGCGCTGCGCGGATGGAGGCGCAGACGCTGGCTGAGCTCGTCGAAGCCGAGCGGCCCGGCTGCGAGCTCCGAGAAGAGCCCGATCTCGCAGGCGCTCAACAGGGTCTTCGATCCCCAGAAGCCGAGGCCGAGCTGCATGATCGCTTCGGGGGTGGGTTGCGGCGAAGAAGTGGCGCTCATCTGTACGTATCCTCCACGAAATGGCTGAAGCGACCTCCGAATCGAGCTGTAGCGAGAGGGTCGATTCCGGAGGGAGACTGCGGAGACTCTACTCTCCTGCCGGCGTTCGGGCAAAGTGGGGCCGGGGCTCGCTTCGGTAATGAGCTTATCCGTCGTAGACTCGCGCGTAATCAAGAGAACGCATCTACTGGCCCACGAAGGAGGCCCCTCATGACACAGGAACAGGATTTCTCCCGCCAGGACGTCGAAGCGAAGGTCGCAGAGCGCGCCGCAAAGGACGACGCTTTCCGCCAAGCGCTGCTGAGCGACCCCAAGGCCGCGCTCGGCACCGAGCTTGGCATCACGCTCCCCGAAGGGCTCGACGTCAGAGTTCACGAAGAGACCCCTACCCGGCTGCACCTGGTCATTCCGCGACTCCAGGCGCTCGAGTCCGACGACCTGGACGACGCAGCACTCGAGAACGTGGCCGGTGGCGTGCCCAAGCCCAGCGTGGAGGGCTACACGCTGAATTGCCACATTGCGCAGTGCTGACCGCCGACGCTCCTGCCTGAGCAGAAGTCCACGGACGAGGTGGCTTCGCCGTTTGAGCCTGCGCGACTCTGGTGGATAATCTCGCCACCGCCTGCCCGCAGGAGCGTCGAGCGATGGACCTTCTTTCCAGGTTGCGACGGAGACGTGCGCATGGCGCCTCGGCTGGCGCCGCGGCGCTCGCCGACTCGCCCACGACGCTCGACGTACTGCTCTCGGGGCGGCCCGCGATCCGGGTCTACGGCGACCGCGACGGCCTTCCGGCGAAGGCCGTCACCGCGCTCGCGCTCGACCGTGAAGGCTACCTCTGGGTCGGGACGCAGGACGGGGCGGCCCGTTACGACGGCCGGGTGTGGCGCACGGTGAACATGCCGGATCGCGCCCGCTCCAACCTGGTGCGGACGATCGCGGCCGACGAGGACGGGAGCGTCTGGTTCGGCACCTGGGGCGGCGGCGTCGCCCGCTTCACCGCTGACGTATGGACCGTACTCGACCCGTCCTGCCTCCCGAGCGACAAGGTGAGGAGCCTGCTCATCACGAGCGACGGCGCGGGCGCGCGCGAGCTCTGGGTCGCCTCTTCGGGAGGCCTCGCGCTCTCGCCCCTCCCGGAGGCCGACCGCTGGACCGTCTTCGACGCGCCTGGCGGACCGCCCGGACACGCCGCAGTCAGCCTCGCCAGAGGCCGGACCCCCGACGGGAAGGCCGTCGTCTGGGCAGGAGGGGGACCGCTGGTCGCCCGCTTCGGCAGGGACGAGGGCGGGACGTGGCGTCTCGTCGAGTCGCTCGACGTGCCGGGCGGAAAGCCGGTCTGGGGGCTCGCCGAAGACAGCGAAGGCGCGCTCTGGGTCGGAACGATCGGCGGGGGGCTCGCCCGCCTCGCGCAGGGCGAGTGGGACGTCTTCGGCCCGTCCGACGGCCTTCCCTCCGACATCGTCACGAGCGTCCTCGAGTCGCGCCTCGGCGGGACGCGCACGATCTGGGCGGGCACCTATACGGCGGGGCTCGCCCGCTACGAACAGCGCCGCTGGAGCGTCGTCGGGGCCTCCTCGGCAGGCAACGGCGGCCTCCCCAACAATCAGGTCGACTGCCTGATCGAGACGGCGAACGAGGGTGGAGCCGGTGCCCTCTGGGTCGGCACGATCGCCGGCCTCGCCCGTTTCGAGCGCGGTCAGTGGGTCGCCTTCGATACATCCACCGGCCTCCCCAACGACGGGGTCATGGCCTTCCTCGAGACCGACACGCCCCCGACGCTCTGGATCGGGACCTACGGCGGGCTCGCCAGGTTCCGCTCGGGCGCCTGGACCGTCTTCGATACCTCCTCGAGCGGCCTTCCCAACAACCACGTGAACGCGCTCTGCGCGACGGTGGAGAGCGACGGGCGGACCGTCCTCTGGATCGGAACGGCGGGCGGGGTCGCCCGCCTCGTCGAAGGAGAGGAGCCGGAATGGACCGTCTTCGACACCTCGTCGACTGAGGGCGGCCTGCCGAGCGCTTTCGTCATCTGCCTCTACGCGTCGACCGACGACGAGGGAGGACCGGTCGTGTGGGCGGGAACGAGGGCTGGCCTTGCGCGACATCACAGGGGCCGCTGGACAGCGCCAGGCGCCTCCCTCGGCGGCCTCCCCAACGACGAAGTCTGGTGCGTCGGCGAGACGCTCGCGCCGGACGGGGCGCGCACCCTCTGGGTCGGGACCAACGGCGGAGGGCTCGCGAGTTGCACCCTCGAGCCCGGCGCGCGATGGACGGTCTTCGACGCCTCGTCGGGCGGCCTGCCGAACGACTCGGTCGAGTGCATCTTCGAATCGCGAGGCGCCGACGGCTCGCGCACCCTCTGGGTCGGGACCTCCGGCGGTCTCGTCCGGCGCGACCTCGACGACGACTCTTCCCCCTGGCTGCTGCTCGACGACTCCACCCGCCCGGCGCTGCCGAACAACTGCGTCTATCAGGTTCGAGAGGACGGCTCCGGGCGGATCTACGCCTGCACGAACAGGGGGGTGGCGCGGCTCACGAGGCGCCTGCCGACGGCGGACGACCCCGCGCCGTTCGACGTCGAGACCTACACGACCGAGAGCGGGCTTCCCAGCATGGAGTGCAACCAGGGCGCGTCGATGGTCGACCGGGCCGGGCGGGTCTGGGTCGGCACGGCCGGCGGGGGCGCCGTCTTCGACCCTTCGCGGGAGATCGTCGACCGGACGCCGAAACGGCTCGTGATCGAGCGCGCCGTCGTGGCCCCGGGCGGGCGCACGGTGCGGGCGGGCGACTCGCTCGCCCACGACGAGGGCAACATCGAGCTCGAGTACTCCCTCCTCAGCTACTTTCGCGAGGCAGAGACGCGCTACCGGTCACAGCTCGTCGGTCTCGAGCGGGAGCCGACGCCCTGGAGCAGCGACGCCCGGCGCACCTACACGAACCTCGGCCGGGGCGAGTACTGCTTCCGCGTCTGGGGGCGCGACTGGGCCGGCAACGTCTCCGGCCCCGTCGAGCTGTCGCTGCGGGTCAGGCCCGCACCCTGGAAGACGTGGTGGGCGTACCTCGCCTACGCAGGAGCGGCCGGCGGCGCCGCGTTCGCCGCAGTGCGGTACCGGTTCGAGAGGCTCGAGAAGCAGCGCCGGGAGCTCGAGGAGACCGTCGCCGAGCGGACGATGGCTCTCGCCGAGTCCGAGTCTCGCACCCGCCACCAGGCCGAGGTGCTCGCAAGCACTGTCGAGCAGCTGCAGGCTTCGGAACGGCGCGCCCACGAATCGGAGCGCGCGGCCGTCGAAGCGAGCAGCGCAAAGAGCGTCTTTCTCGCGAACATGTCGCACGAGCTGCGCACCCCGCTCAACGCCGTGCTCGGCTTCGCCCGGATGGTCGAGCGGGAGGGCGGGCTCACGCCTTCTCAGGCCGAGCACCTCGCGATCGTCAGGCAGAGCGGCGAGCATCTGCTCGGGCTCATCAACGACGTGCTCTCGCTCGCGAAGATCGAGGCCGGGAAGCTCACGCTCGGCCCGCAGGCGTTCGACTTCGACCGCACGGTCGGGGCCGTAGCCGCCATGGTGCACGAGCGGGCTCAGACGAAGGGTCTCGCACTGTCGGTCGAGATCGACGGCCTGCCGCCCGGACCGGTCTTCGGCGACGAAGGGAAGCTGCGGCAGGTGCTCCTGAACCTGCTCGGCAACGCCGTGAAGTTCACGGACGATGGCTCGGTGGCGCTCCGCTCGCACTGGCGAGAGACCGCGCCGGGACGGGGACGCGCGGCCTTCGAGGTCTCCGACACGGGCTGCGGGATCTCGGACGAAGAGCGTGGGAAGCTCTTCGAAGCCTTCGCGCAGACGGAGCGAGGCCGCCGCTCGGCCGATGGGACGGGGCTCGGGCTCGCCATCAGCCGGCAGATCGTGCGCCTCATGGGCGGGGACATTCGCGTCGAGAGCGCCCGAGGCTCGGGCAGCACGTTCCGTTTCGAAGTCGACCTTCCGCTCGCCGCCGGGACGGCCGCCCGCATCCGACGCTTCGTCCGAGAGCTCGCCCCCGGCCAGCGGCCGCTGCGGGTTCTCGTCGTCGACGACGTCGACGAGAACCGGATACTGCTCGCGCGGCTGCTCGCCGCAGTGGGCTGCGACGTACGCGAGGCGCGCGACGGCGTGGAAGCGATCGAAGGATGGGAGCGGTGGCAGCCGCAGGCGATCTTCATGGACATGCGGATGCCGGTCGTGGACGGACGCGAGGCGACCCGGGAGATCCGTCGCCGCGAGGCCGCGGACCCTTCGGCTCGTCTCGCGTGCAGGATCGTAGCGCTGACGTCGAGCGCGCTCGACGACGAGCGGCAGGCGATCCTGGCGTCGGGCTGCGACGACTTCATCGCAAAGCCCTTCTTCGAGGAGACCATCTTCGAGAAGCTGTCGCAGCACACGGGCGTGCGCTGGCTCTACGACGATTCGAGGGCGAAGGGCAAAGGGCCGATCTCGCTCGAGCGAGGATCGGTTGCCCGGCGGCTCGCCTCGATGGCGCCCGAGACCCGTAGGGAGCTCGAGCGCGCCTGCGTGCTCAACGACGACGAACTGGCGCTCTCGGCGATCGCTACGATCGGGCTCGAAGACCCTCAGCTCGCTGGCGAGCTGAGGCGAATGGTCTCCGCATTCGAGTTCGAAGAGGTACTGGCCCTGGCCCGAGCTTATTGAAGAACTGGTTGCAAGTTTCCAGTCAGCAGAAGACCCTCAGGTTGATGAGGCAGAACGCCACGAGCTTGAATGCGAGATGTCGACGTTGATAGCGCTCGAAGCGCAGCAGCACGCGCTTGAACTTGTCTTCCCACGCGAAGGTCCGCTCCACACGTGAGCGCAGCGCGTAGAGCTCAGCCGAAAACAGGCGGGGGCGCCCGCGTTTGGTTCCCTTGCGGTTTCGCGGGTTCTCCTTGATGTTCGGCCGCAGACCCGCATTGAAGATCAGCTTTCGGTTCGCCGCCGAGTCGAAACCAGAGTCGAGGTTCAGGGTCGCTCCCTTCAGATCCAGCCCCGCCTCGCGCGCGACGCGTTTGAGCTCGCCCAGACCGTGTGGAAACAGCACTGTGTCGTGGCGGTTGACGGGAGCAACCGTCATGGCCGACAGCACGAAGCCCTGGTTGTCGGTCAGGGCGAGAACCTTCTCGCCGCGTTGGTGTTTGTGGCCCGAGTAGCCGATCCCATCGCCCCCTTTTTCGCCACGGTGTTGCTCCCGTCGCCGTGCAGCACCGACAGATCCAACCGGTCTTCTCTGGCCAGATGCTGGACCGAGGCGATGAAGGCCCGCTCGAGCGACCCGTCGTCGCTCCACCGGGCGAAGACCTTGTAGACGCCCGTATAGTGAATCTCAGGCCGTCCCGACGGCCCCGCAGCAATCGGCAATTGCTTCCACTGCATGCCCGTGTAGAGCACCGTCAGGATGTAATTGAACAGGCGGTGGTAGCCGACCTTACACTTCGGGCCACGCCGAGGCATCGACAGGTGCGGCAAGATGAATTCGGTAAAATGAGCTTCACTCAACTGGACCGGAATCGGGTGCGCTGCAGGCCGATCGGCCTCTGTCCGAGATGCGACTCCTCTCACGTTGTGTTCTCCGCTTCTGCTTCGATTCCAGCTATGCTGCTGGTCGTATTCAGCTTAACGGATTCTGAAACTTGCAACCAGTTCGAAGCCTGCGCACACATCGAGGCGGTCTTCCGACCCCGGAGGGGTCGAAGGGAATAGGCGTGGGTCGGTGAGGGCGAGCGCAGCGAGCCCTCGCTCGACCCGCGCTCCGGGCCGTAAGCCGGCGCGGACCACGGAGTGGTCCCATTCGTGCCGGCCGTGCGACCGCATCCGCGGTCGGTGCGGGGGGCCGTCGGGTCCGCGGGTCGTGCGGGCGAGTGAAACGAGCCCTCACGACCCACGGCTATTCTCTTCGACCCCTTCCGGGGTCGTCCTTTCAACACCTTAGCCGCTACTCTCCGCCTCTACCGGGCCGAAGTCGCCTCCTGACTTCTTCAAGCTCTTCACCTATTTCGGCGCTTCGGCCTCGCTGATGACGATCCCGTCGAGCCGGTGCGGCTCCCCGGTCTCCTGGAGGAAGATCAGGCTGTGCCACCTGCCAGTGCGCTGCGAACGGGCCAGGACGCCGAGCTTGAGCGGGCCCACCTCCGAGTACGAGTACGGCTCGAAGCGGCCGTACTGCTTCCAGAGCTCGCGTCCTCGCTCGAGCTGTCGCCGCCGGTCCATCTCCTGGAGGAACTGCTCGGAGCGGTGCCGGCTGTTGAACTCAACGAAGCGCTCTGCCAGGCCGCTGTTGAAGGCCGGGAAGAATGCTGCGGCGCTCTCGCCCGCTGGAGTCGCCGGCCACGCGTCTCCCTTGCCCACTCTCGCCTCGGGCTTCCAGTCGATCGTCGGCGGAGGGTCGGCCCGCATCGTCTCCTCGATCCATCCCCGCACGGTCGAGACGCGCGCGTAGATTTCCGTGCTCCCGTACTGGCACGTCTTTCCCGGCTCGCTCGCGTTCGCCGAGCTCACGCCGAGCGTGTAGAGCTTCCCGTCCCGCTCGAGCAGGGCCGGCCCGCCGCTGTCGCCCGGCCCGCTGATGCCTTCGAGCTCCGTCCCTCCAGGGGGCGCGTCGAAGAGGAACCGAATCGACGTCTCGCTCGCCGCTTCGACCCGGTTCGTCGCGCCGCGGAGCCCGCTGCCCGCGCCCCTCGACGGCCCGCTCAACCCCGTTCCCGTCTCCCCCTCGCCGACGAACGTGACGATCTTGCCCGTCTCGTCGTCTCCGGCGTAGAGGTGGACCGGAGCGACCCCGAGGACCGGAGCGGCGAGCTTGAGCAGCGCCACGTCCCTCCCGCTCTCGAACCCCGAGGAGACCCACTCGGGATGCAGGATCACCTTCTCGATCCGATACGGCCGCCCGCCGAATGAGACGGTGCGGCCGAACGGTCCTACGGCTTCGCCGACGTGCGCGGCCGTCAGCGCCCAGCTTGGCGCGATCAGCACGCACTCCGCCGCCGTCAGGACGCGGCCGACGGCCGGGTACCGCGCGGCGAGAGCTCGGTAGGCGCCGTCGTCGCGATCGTGGCGAATGACGATCGCAGACGACTGGGTCGCGGCGAGCGCGAGGACGAGCGATACGTACAGGCTCCGAGAGGCTCGGTTCATTCGGTCTTCCTCCTTCTGTTTCGGCGAATCCCAATTGTGCCCTCGCCCGGCCGAAACGGCAGTAAAATGGCTGTAAACGTTTGTTAAATTCTTGCTTTCGTCCACGAGCGACTTCGGCGCGAGGCTTCAATCGACCCCGCGAGGTGTGATAGTTCATCTCCCGTGCGAACCAATTCCGGGGTCCGGGAGGTCTCTTGAGCCCTTTCGTCGTGATTCTCTTCGTCGGCGTGGCGCTCGCCGTCTGGTTCTGGTTCTTCGTCCAGCGCAGGAGCGCCGACCGCTGGCGAGAAGGGCTCGAGGCGGAGACCTCCGCTCTCGACGGCGCCTCCACGTCGGTCCACTCCCTCACAGGTATGCCGGTCGAAGACGAAGACGACGAGCCCGTCTTCGAGCTCGACGTCACGATCTCTCCGCTCGTCGCCACCGTCACCTGGAGCCCGGACTTCATCTTCGTAGCCGACGCGAACGACCCGGACGACGAGACGGCCTGCTCGGTCGGCGACGTGCTCGCCCAACGCGGGGGCAGGTTTCGCTCGCTCCACGACGACGAGACGCTCCCGGACGAGCAGCTCTACTGCCACGGCACCGAGCGGCTGAAGATCGTCTTCAGCACGGCCCCCTCGGTGCGGCGCGTCGAGCTCAGACGCTACACGACCCCCTCCCGCCCGAAGGGCTCCACACAGTCGCAGGTGAGCGCTCCCCTCGGCGTCTTCGAGCTGCCCGGCCGGGGATAGAAGACGAAACACGAAGGGCAGGGCGCGAAGGTCAGGAGGGCCCGCGCCTCACCAGAGCGATCGCCTGCTCCACCGACATCAGCCGCCCCTCCTCGAAGAGCTCCGCCGCCTGCCCGGCGCCGACAGCCTCGCGCGCCGGACCGAGGGCCTCCTCGACCCGCGCCGCAATGACCGGCTGCTGCGCGAGCCCGACCGCTGCGCGGACCGCTTCGGCGGCCCCCGCGAGCCTGAGCGCCCGCTCCGGGTCATGCTCCGCGCACGCGAAACCGTCGAAGAAGCTCGAGAGCGCATCGCCGAAGGCCCGCTCCGGATCGGCCTCGAGCACCTCCTCGAAGAGCTCCAGCGCCTGGCCTGAGTCTCCCCGCGCGAGCGCCACGTTCGCCAGGCTTGCGAGGCACGTGGCCGCGCTCCAGCGGTCCCCGAGCTCGCGAGCCTCCGCAAGGCTCGAGCGCAGCAGCCGCTCCGCTGTGTCGAGGTCGCCCTGGAGTCGCGCCACCTCGCCGAGCCCGGAGTTCGTGAGCAGGTTCAGCTGGCGGCTGGGGAGCGCGCGCTGTTCGGCGCGACTCTCCTCGAGGTAGCGCAGGGCCTTCTCGAACTCCCCCCGACTGCGAGCGGTGTCGGCGAGGTTGAGGAGCATCCCTGCTACAGCCTCCGTGCGGCCGAGCGCGCGCAGCACGCCGAGCCCCTCCTCGAACCAGACCGCCGCCTCCTCGTATCGGCCCCTCCGCTGTGCGATCTGACCGAGCTTGCTCGTCGCCGACACGAGAAGGTTCTGGTCGCCGAGCTCCCGCGCGAGCGCTCCGCACTCCTCGGTCGCCGCGACCGCCTCCTCGAGCCGTCCCTGAACGCTGAGGATCCCGGCCACCTGATGGAGCGACCGGGCGACCCCGAGCCTGTCGCCGAGCGAGCGCCAGAGCTCCAGCGCCTCGAACGCCGGGGCCGCGGCGCCGTTCTCGCCCTGAAAGACCATGAACTGCGCCAACCAGTAGACCGCCCTCGCTCGAAGGGGCAGCGGAGCCCTATCGCCCGAGGCGGCGAGAGCGAGCTCGAACTGGGCGCGGGCTTCGCTCCAGTGGTCGCGAAAGGCCCAGAACCGGCCGAGAAGGCAGGTGAACCGGAGCCGCTCCACGGGCTCCGTCACGCTCTCGAGCGCGGCGCGGAAGTTGGCATGGTCGGTCTCGAGCCGCGCGAGCCACTCGGCCTGGCCGGCTCCCACCAGCTCCTCGTGGGTCGCTTCGACGTAGACGAGGAACCACCGCCCGTGCGCCTCGGAGAGCGCCTCCCGTTCGCCCGCTTCGGCGAGCTTCGCCGCCGCGTACTGCCTCACCACCTCGAGCATCCGGTACCGGGGATATGGGGTCCGCTCGACCATCGCGACCAGCGAACGGTCCACGAGCCGGGTGAGCGCGTCGAGCACGTCCTCCACCTGGAGGCCGGGCGTCCCCGCGCAGACGCCCTCGGCCGCCTCGAGCGTCCATCCCCCGGAGAAGACCGACAGCCTTCGGAAGAGCACCCGCTCCTCCTCGGAGAGCAGGTCGTGGCTCCAGTCGATCGTCGCCTTGAGCGTCTGGTGGCGAGGAAGCGCCGTCCGGCTGCCCCCCGTCAGAAGGCGGAAGACGTCCGACAGCTTCTCCACGATCTGCTCGAGCGAGAGCGCCCGGACCCTCGCGGCGGCGAGCTCGATCGCGAGCGGTATCCCGTCGACCTGGCGCACGATCCGACCGACCAGCTCGAGCGACGGGCCGTCGGACGCAAACGTCCGCTGCGCCGAGGCCGCACGGTCGAGGAAGAGACGTACGGCCTCGCTCTCGGCGAGCGCCCTCGCGCTCCCCTTCCCGTCCTCCTCGGGCAGCGAGAGCGGGGGAACCGCCCAGATCGTCTCGCCGTCGACGGCGAGCGGCTCTCGGCTGGTCGCCAGGATGCGCAGCCCCGGGCACGACCTGAGCAGTTCGTCGGCGAGCCGCGCGCAGGCTCCGACCAGGTGCTCGCAGTTGTCGAGGACGAGGAGCGCCCGCTTCGACCCGAACCGGCGCACGAGCACCGTCTCCATGGAGGCCCCCGGCTCCTCGCGCAGGCCGAGCGCTCCGGCGACCGTCCCCGCGAGACGCTCCGGCTCCGAGAGCGCCGCGAGGCCCACCAGCCATACCCCCTCCGGGACCCGGTCGAGCGCGGCCCAGGCCGTCTCGATCGCAAGCCGCGTCTTTCCGATGCCCCCGGTGCCGACGAGCGTCACGAGCCGCGCCTCCGACAGCAGACGGCACACCTCGTCGACCTGGCGCTCGCGGCCGACGAAGCGCGTCACGTGGTGCGGGAGGTTGTTCGGCGCCCCGCCGGTCACCCGCGCGCCTGCCTGCGCCTGGGTGTCGCTCGGGGGCTCGACCCGGAGCGTGATCCGCTCCTCCTCGAACACGGGCGCCGGCAGGCTCGGGATCGCGCGGGCGAAGACTGCCGCCGACTGGAACCTCGAGGCCGGGTGCTTTGCGAGCGCCCGGACGACGACGTCGTCGAACGGGGCGGCGGCCGGCCCCGCGAGGCGGCTCGGAGCGGGCGGCTCCTCGTCGAGGTGCTTGTAGAGGAGCGTCTCGGGACGGTCGGCAGTAAAGGGCGGGCGCCCCGTCAGCATCTCGTAGAGCACGCACCCGAGCGAGTAGACGTCCGAGCGGGCGTCCGTATCCTCTCCGCGCCAGGCCTCGGGGGAGAGGTAGAGGGGGGTCCCGAGCAGCATCCCCTCCTTCGTCGCCAGGTCGTTCGCCAGGGCCCCTCCCTGGAGCTTGGCGATCCCGAAGTCCAGGACCTTCACCACACGTCCCGAGAGCGTCGACTCGAGGAAGAGGTTCTCGGGCTTGAGGTCCCGGTGCACGACGCCCGCCCGGTGCATCGCGTCGAGCGCCGAGAGCACCTGGCGCATTACGTCCGCGCACTCGTCGGCGCCGAGCGGGCCCCGCACGGCGATCTCGCGGCCGAGCGACCTCCCTTCGAGGTACTCCATCACCAGATAGGCGCCCGCGCCCGGGGCTGCGTCGAAGTCGTAGACTGTGACGATGTTCGGGTGCTTGAGGCGGGCGACGGCGAGCGCCTCGCGCCGGAACCGGGCGGCCGACTCTTCGTCGCCGAGCGAGCCGCCGCTCATCACCTTGATCGCGACCGTGCGGTCGAGCTGCATGTGGGTCGCCCGGAAGACCGCGCCCATCCCGCCCCTTCCGATCAGGCTCGCGATGCGGTACTTGCCTCCGAGCTCCTCGCCCACGAGGTCTTCTGCCACCGGCCTGACAGCCGTGTGCCCGGCCCCAGCAGGCTCCGTCGGCTGGTCGGCCGCGGCTCGAGCCACGACGTCCAGCGCCGGCCGGGAGAGGAAGCCGGGCGCCCCGGAGTAGGCGTCGAGCAGCGTCTCGACCTCGCGTTGGAGCTCGACGTCCCCGGCGCAGGCTTCGGCGAGCAGCGCCGCGCGCTCCTCCCCGGACTTCCCGCGCGCGGCCTCGAAGAGGCGCTCGACCTGCTTCCAGCGCTCCGACATGGCTTCAGGTATCTGCCCGGTTCAGCTCGCGAAGGAGCCAGGCCTGCGCCAGCGCCCACTCCCTCATGACGGTGCGCGGCGAGACGCCGACGACCTCCGCGGTCTCTTCGACGCTCAGGCCGCCGAAGAATCGGAGCTCGACGATCTGGCTCTTCCGCTCGTCGAAGGCGGCGAGGCTCTTGAGCGCGTCGTCGAGGGCGACCAGGTCCGTGTCGCGCCCGCTGGCGACGCCTTCGGCCTCCTCGAGGGCGACTGCGAAGGCACCGCCGCCGCGCTTCTCGAAGTTCCTTCGTCTGGCGTAGTCGACGAGGATCCGACGCATCAGACGGGCCGACACTCCGAGGAAGTGGGCCCGGTTCTGCCACCGCACGTTCTTCCAGTCGACCAGCCGCAGATAGGCTTCGTTGACGAGCGCCGTCGTCTGGAGGGTATGGCCGGGACGCTCGCGGCGCATATAGTGGCGGGCGAGACGGCGGAGCTCCTGTTCGACGAGCGGCGTCAGCTTTTCGAGCGCGGCCGCGTCGCCGTCGCTCCAGGCCACGAGCAGGCTCGTCACCTCGTGTTGCATCGAAGCCTCCGTCCACGGGTCTCCGGTAGATCGGCCGGGCCCGCCCTTATCGAGATCGACGTGCGAGGATACGAGATTCGATCCGGAGAGACCGCGCACCGAGACTTCGCAGTGCCCGCACACCTCGAAAAATATACAACAGCCGTGGCAGTTGTCGGGCTCGGATCGCGCTTTATCGAGAGAAGGACGCCGCGCACCGGCCCGGCGCCACACCATTTCGAGGAGGAGACATCCATGAGCAGCGCGCAGCAGGGGCCCACCATCGACTCCACCAGGGCGGAGCAGTTCGCCCAGAAGATGATCGGCGCCATCAACGGCGCGTCGATCGCGATCATGACGAGCATCGGCCACCGGACCGGGCTCTTCGACGTCCTTGCCACGCTGCCGCCCGCGACGAGCGAGCGGATCGCCAGGGCGGCGAGCCTCGACGAGCGCTACGTCCGAGAGTGGCTCGGGGCGATGGTGACCGGGGGCGTCGTCGAGTACGACCCGGCGCTTCGGCTCTACAGCCTGCCCGTCGAGCACGCGGCCTTTCTGACGCGAGCGGCCTCGCCGAACAACCTGGCCGTGACGACGCAGTTCATCCCCGTCCTGGCGAGTGTGGAGGACGGGATCCTCGACTGCTTCCGCAACGGGGGCGGGCTCCCCTACTCGGCCTTTCCGCGCTTCCACGAAGTGATGGCGGAAGAGAGTGCGCAGACTGTGGTCTCGGCGCTCTTCGAGCACATCCTGCCCCTGGCGCCTGGCGTCGTCGAAGCGCTCGAGCGGGGCATCGACGTGCTCGACGTGGGGTGCGGGAGCGGCCGCGCGCTCGCGGAGATGGCGAAGCGTTTCCCGAAGAGCCGGTTCGTCGGCTACGACCTCTGCGAGGAGACGGTCGCGACGGCGCGTCAGGGGGCGAAGGCCCTCGGGCTCGAGAACATAGCGTTCGAGCAGAAGGACGTGGCTGCTCTCGGCGAGCAGGGGCGCTTCGACCTGATCACGGCGTTCGACGCGATCCACGACCAGGCGAGGCCGGCCGCGGTGCTCGAAGGGATCAGGCGCTCGCTCGCCGAGGGCGGGACGTTCCTGATGCAGGACATCGCCGGGTCGAGCCATGTGCACAAGAACCTCGACCACCCTATCGGTCCGTTCGGCTACACGGTCTCGTGCCTGCACTGTATGACGGTCTCGCTCGCGCAGGGGGGCGAGGGGCTCGGGGCGATGTGGGGCGAGGAGAAGGCGCTCGAGATGCTCTCGGAGGCCGGCTTCTTCCGGATCGAGGTGCGGCGACTCGACCACGACATCATCAACAGCTACTACGTCGCCCGACCGTGAGAAGGGGATGAGCACGAAGGGCACGAAGTTCGTGTCCTTCGTGTTCGTCTCGACCGTCCTCTTGTGCCAGAATGGGCGGGCGATCCCCGTACGATCCGCTAGACTCTCGAGAGGACCTCCCCATGAAAACCGAATATGCGTTGAGCCGCCCTGTCCTCGAAGCAGGCGCGCCCGCCGCCGTCGACCTGCTCGTCCGCTTCGACGTCGACGAGCGGACGCCCGCGCGCAGACCCCTCAATCTGAGCCTCGTCATCGATCGCTCCGGCTCGATGGCCGGCGCCCCCCTCAAGCACGCGATACGCGCCGCGCGAGACCTCGTCGGCCGCCTCACCCCGGACGACACCCTGTCGATCGTCACCTACGACGACCACATCAAGACCGTCGTCGCTCCCCAGCTCGTCGCCGACCCGAACGCCGTAAACGACGCGCTCGCCGGAGTGCGCGCAGGCGGGCTCACGGACCTCAGCGGCGGATGGCTCGCCGGCTGCACCCACGTAAAGGCCGGCCTGCGGCCGGAGCGGCTCAACCGGGTCCTCCTGCTGACCGACGGGCACGCCAACGCCGGCATTCGGGAGCCCGCCGTCCTCGCCAGGAGGGCGCGAGAGTGGGCCGAGGAGGGTATCGTCACGACGACGCTCGGCTTCGGCTCGAGCTTCAACGAGGACCTCCTCATCGACATGGCCAGCGCCGCCGCCGGCAACTTCTACTTCATACAGTCCTTCGACGACGCCTCCGACGTCTTCCGTATCGAGCTCGAGAGCCTCGAGAGCGTCGCCGCACAGAACCTCGTCGTGCGGGTGCGCGACGGCGCCGGGGCCGTCACCCTCCTCAACAACTACCGCTCGGACCGGGTCGGCGACGAGCTCGTCGTCACGATGGGCGACGTCTACAGGACCGAAGAGAAGCTCCTCGGGCTCGAGCTCCGGGTGCCCGCGCTCCCGAGGGGCGCGTCCGACCTGCTGTCGCTCTCGTGGGGGTGCGACGAGCTCGTCGACGGGGCGATCCGGCGCGAGCAGGGAGAGCTCTCGGTGGGGGCGACTGCGGGCGACCGGGCCGAGGCCGAGGCTGCCCTGCCCGACCCTCGAGTCTCGGAGCAGATCGGACGCCTTCGCGTCGCAAAGGCGAAGGGGGAGGCAGTGGAGCTGGCCGATCGAGGGGAGTTCGCCGCCGCGTCGGAGAAGCTCCAGTATGCGATCGACGACATCAAGCTCCGCTTCGCAGCCGAGAGCTTCGAGGCCGCAGAGGAGATCGACCATCTGAGCCACTACGCCCAGCAGATGGCCAGGCACCGCTTCGACGGCGCGAGCCGCAAGGAGATGCGCGACCAGTCCTACCAGGCCCTCTCCCGCGCCCGTACCGACCTGAACCTTCGCGGCGTCGGCAGCGGCTCGGCGGAGGGGCTCGAGGTCGTCGCGTCCGCGGAGGGTGGCGCGGCCGTTCGCTGCGTGCGCGAGGGCGGCAAGCTGCGCGTCCGTGTGGTCTCGGAGGGCTACGACCCGAGCTTCAACGTGCAGTTCCCGAGGCACCTGCGCGAGGAGGGCGTCACCTACCTGGTCGAGGAGATCAAGACGTCTTCGGACGGCACCTTCTACAAGGCCGCGGGCGCCATCAAGCGGCTCGTTCGCCCCGGCGAAGAGGACCACTACAAAGGCCGCGCGAGCAGGGCGTCACGCAAGGGCACGGGGAAGGCCTCGACGGTCCAGGGAACGGCCGCGAGCCTCGAGACGACCGACACGGTCGGCGAGGGGATCCTGGTTCAGTGCGTGAAGGACGGGAGCAAGCTGCGGGCCCGGGTCGTCTCGGACGGGTACGATCCGAACTTCAACATGCGCTTCCCGCGCAGCATCCGCGAGGACGGGATGCTCTACGTCGTCGACGAGGTGATCGACGGGCCGGGAGGCACCTCCTACATCGCTTGCGGCAAGATCAAACGCTTCGTCCAGGCGTCGTAAAGACCAGAAACACGAAGGGCACGAAGAGCTCGCGGAACGACGAATAGAGGAGGACTGTTTCTCATTCGTCGTTCCGCGAGCTCTTCGTGCCCTTCGTGTTTCAGCTCACAGTTCGCTCATTTCCTCGGAAGTATCTCGAATTGGCCAACTGCTCACATCAAAGAGGTTTGGTGCCCCGAAGGGGCCGAAGGACACGAGCCGGGGGTGGAGGGAGCGAAGCGACCGTACCCCCCGGTTGCCCCACACCCCACATCCGCGCCCCGAAGGTGGCGCGCGGGATGGACGCTGCTGCCGCGCGCCGCCTTCGGGGCGCGAACGCCAAATCCAACGTATTCCGGGGGGTACGGTCGCTTCGCTCCCTCCACCCCCGGCTCGTGTCCTTCGACCCCTTCGGGGCCCGAGATCGATCGATTGCTGCCGAATTCTGCACACCGCTCCGAAAATGAGCGAACTGTGAGTTTCAGATCGAGAAAACCACCCGATCCGACTCGTCCAGGTCGACGAAGATCGTGGCATCCTCGAGCCCCCGGAGCTCGAGCAGGAAGGCCGCGAGGGGAGCGACCACCAGCGTGTCGAGCTTTCGCTGCAGCGGCCTCGCGCCGTAGCGTGGGTCGAAGCCTTCGCGCGCGACCCGTCGAACGAGCCGCTCCGACCACTCGAGCCGCAGTCGCGCCTTCGCAAGCCCCTCGCGGCCGGCAATCTCCCCGAGCTCCTTTCGGGCGATCCCGTCGATCATCGCCTCGTCGAGCGCTTCGAAGGGCACGACCGCGTCCAGCCTGTTGTAGAACTCCGGTCTGAAGAAGCCCATCGTCTCGGCCTCGTAGCTCGGCCTCGTGTCACCCCCGAAGCCCGTCACCTGCATCCGGTCCGAGCCGATGTTCGACGTCATCACGATCACCGCGCTGCGAAAGCTCGTCACCCGGCCTTGTGGATCGAGGAGCCTCCCCTCGTCGAAGACGCTCAGCAGCACGTCGAAGACCTCGGGCGCCGCCTTTTCGATCTCGTCGAGCAGGACGACCGAGAACGGCTGCTGGCGGATCTGCTTGACGAACTCGCTCGGCCCGCCGTCCGGCTTCTCGACGAGGCGCTCCGCCGAGCTGTGCGTCCCGTACTCGCTCATGTCGAGCCGGACGAGCCGGTCGGCCCTCTCGCCGTGGCCGAAGAAGTAGTGCGAGATCGCACGCGCCAGCTCCGTCTTTCCCACTCCGGTCGGCCCGCACAAGAGCAGCACCGCGACCGGACGCCCCGGGTCGTTCAGCCCCGCCTTGAAGGTCGTGACAACGCTTGCCGCAGCGCGACACGCCTCCGGCTGCCCGATCACCCTCGCCGCAAAGGTCGCGTAGACGGTCCCCTGCTCGAGCGGCAGGTCGTCGCGCAGAAAGAGCTCCGGCAACCCCGTGCGCCGTACGAACTCGTCGATCACCTGGCGGGTCGTGACCTGCTTCTCTCCCCCGAGGCCCGCCCTGTCGAACAGGTCGCGCAGGAAACCGACCGTCCTGCCCGGAAAATGCTCGTAGGGCACGAAGCGGGTGAAGAGCCGGTAGACGAGCTCCGCAACGCCATCGGCCGCTCTCACCCCTTCGTCACGCTCGAGGGTCGTCGCCATCCGGCCCAGGATCGTCAGCGCCCTGACCCTGTCGAAAGGCGGGATTCGAACCACCTGGAAGAGGTCGGCAAAGCCCGGCAGCGCCCGCCGGCAGGCGTCGAGCTCTTCGGGCGTCGCCTCGACGACCATGCGAAGCTCGGCGCGTTGGAGGTAGGGCATCAGAAAGGCCGCGATCCCCGTCCCCGCCTCCCGTCCGGCCGCATCGAGCAGGTCGCGGAGGCTCTCGACCGCGAGCACCCCTTCGATCGACGCGAGTTCGTCGACGATCGCCTCGCACCGCGCCTGCCACTCCCCGAGGTAACGCATCCCGGCGACCAGGCGCCCCCCGCCCGTGCGCCAGTAGCGATGGCGGACGTCCTGCGCGTCGTCGGCCTCCGCACGGGCGAGCCGCTCGATCCGGCGAACTGCCTCCGCCAGGAGCGTCGACTTTCCGATCCCCGCTTCGCCGAGCAGGATGACGTTCGCTCGCTCCTTCTCCAGGCGGCGGACCAGGTCGTCCAGCTCTCGCTCTCGCTCCCAGGCGCGGCCGTACTGGCGCCGCCCGCGCCTGTCGCCTACAGGCTCCGCTACCTGGCGGAGCGCTACGAGGTCTGGGGCGACTTCACGGCGGCGCGGCGCCCCGTGCAGATGGAGCACGAGCTCTTCGAGGAGGACGCTCTTCGGGGAGAGGTGCCGCGAGAGGTCTCGGGGCGTGCGCTCCTTCAGTCCCTCGCCGACGTAATGGCGGACGAGGTCTCGCAGGCCCCGCTCGTCATAGTAGTAGAAGCGGAAGCCGAACATCGGGATCGCGCAGACGAGCAGTCCGCCCTCCTGGCGCCCTCGCACGCAGGCGACCCGGAGCGGGATCGTCTCCTCGACGGGATAGACGCGCTTGTCGACTCGATATTCGGGCCGGACCTCCACCTTGAAGTGGATGAGGCTCGGCTCCTTGAAGTCGGGCTCCTCGATCCAGCCCTCCTCTCTATACCGCCAGGCGAGCAACTCCTTGATCTGGAGGAGCGCCTCGGCCCGCGTCGCCCCGACGGCCGTGACGTCGCGGTCGACAAGGCTCGCCGTGTGCGCCCCCGCGAAGTCCTCCCAGACGAGTACGGGGAACCGGTAGGTCGCCATCGTCACATCACTCCCAGACTCTACTCTTCCAGTTCATTACAACAGCTCGAGCTCGGGAAGGTGCGGCAGGGTCGCCAGGAGGAACGACCTGAGGTCGCTTACGGTCGGCTCCGAGAGGGTCACGAGCCCCGTGCGCAGGTCGACCGCGGCGCCGTCCGGTCCGTAGACGCGTACCACCGGGGCGAATGGCTCCCGTTGGCGCCGGGGGCCGAAGGTGCGCGCCGCTTCCGCAGCCTCCTCTCCGTCCTCCAGCGGACGCACGGCCACTTCGACCGGAGCGAAGGGCGCCGGGCTCATGAACATGTGCGTGCCCGCCGTAGCTCGGGCCAGCTCGAGAGCGTGCGGACCGGCCACGACGAGGGCGTCGAAAGCGAGAGGGCTGGCGCGCGAACCTGGAGCCACCTGCTCGACGTCCAGCTCGAAGCCCTCCTCGAAGAGCTCCCTGTGGAGCCGGTAGAGGCGCTCCCGCCCGTCGTGCGCCGCGTTCTCGAGCGAACGGAGCACGACGAGCCCGCGTCGCCGCCGCCCGGCCGCCGCCATCACCCCCAGAAGCGCGGCCTCGCGCGCGATCTCGGCTACTGCCGCGTCGTGCGCCGCCTCCTCCACGACCATGAGCGCTTCGCGAAGGTATGCGCGTACGTCTTCGGCCGCCAGGATCTCCCTCCAGAGCTGTCGCAGCCCCTTGCCCCGCGAGTTGATGTTTCGTACGACGAGGCGCTGTCGCGCCGTGTTGACGAAGGCCGTGCGGGACGTCGGGGCCGGGCTCGAAGGGCGCCGGCTGCGTTCGTGCTCCCGCCGCCATATACCTCTCACCCGGCGCAGCTGTTCGCTCGCGGCAAAGTACCGGTACTGCTCCGGCGCGAGCGCTTCGACGTCCAGCGGGCCCTCCGGCCTGAGCGCGTCCAGGGTCCGCTCGATCCGCTCGAGGCCGGCGTCCAGTCGATCGAGCAGCTCCGCCCGGTCGAGCAGCTCCAGCGCCACCGCGGGCTCCATCGGAGCAGCGTCGACGAGCCCCTGGATGTCGACCGAGACCTGGCCCGCGTCGCCCGATTCGTCCGGGTAGATGCAGATCACGGTCGGGGTCTCCGGCAGCAGCGGCGCGAGCCGCTCCGCCAGGGGCGCGGTGAGCTGCCGCTGGACCGCCCGCTTGAGGGCTCGCGCTCCGAGCGTCGGGTGGAATCCACAGTCGACGATCCGGTCGAGCGCTTCCTCGTCGACGTGGAGGACGCACCGCCGGCGCACCAGGCCGTCGCGCGCGAAGATGCCCTGGATGACCTTCTGGGCGACACGGCCAACGTCATCGCGCCGGAGCCGCTCGAAGGGGACGATCCGATCGAGGCGGTTGAAGAACTCAGGCCGGAAGTAGCGCCTGGCCGCCGCGACGTAGGCTGCGCCCTCGCCCGCTTCGTCCTGGCGGAAGCCGAGCGTCGAGGTCGCCTCCCGCACCCCGAGGTTCGAAGTCATCATGACGATCGCGTTGGTGAAGTCGGCCGTCCTCCCGACCGCGTCCGTCAACCGCCCCTCGCCCGTCACCTGGAGAAGCAGATCGAAGACGTCGGGGGTCGCCTTCTCGATCTCGTCGAGCAGAACGACCGAGAACGGCTGGCGGCGGATCGCGCTCGTCAGGAGCCCCTCGGGACGGTCGAGCGTCCCGACGAGACGCGCGGCCGACGCCGGGGAGACGAACTCGTTCATATCGAAGCGCACGAGGCGGTCAGCATCGCCGAAGAGGTAGGCTGCGAGCGCCTTCGCCGTCTGGGTCTTTCCGACCCCGGTCGGCCCCAGGAACAGGAGCGTCGCCAGCGGCCGGCCCGGATCGTTCAGCCTCGCCTTCGCGACGCAGACGACGTCGGCCGCCGCGCCGAGCGCTCCCTGCTGGCCGATGATCTCGCGCTCGAGGGCCTCGACCACCGAGGAGCGCTCGAGCGTCTCCTTCGCGTCGAGGAAGGAGACGGCGAGCCCGCTCCTGGCGTGGAACTCGTCGAGTACCTCCTTGCGTGCGATCGACGTTTTCCGGTACTTGACGGCGAGCTGGCGCATGAAGGCCGCCGCTTTACCGGGGAAGGCCGCGTCGCGCGCGTAGCGCCGCTCGACGTCGAGGACCGCCGGCAGCGCGTCGGTCTCGAATCGACACCCGCTCGTCTGCTCGAGCTGGCGCCGGAGCGAGAGGAGTACCGAGAGCGTCGCATCCTCGTCCATCTCCCGGATGGGAAGGATGTGGAAGAGGTCCGCGAAGCCCCGGTCGATCTCTCTCAGGACCCGGAGCGCCTCGGGGGTCGTCTCGGCCAGGACGCGCACCTCCCGGCGCTCGAGATACGGCTTGAGGACGTGCGCCACGCCGAGGCTCGAGTCCATGTGCGTCCCGGCCGCGAAGAGGCCGACCAGGTCGTCGAAGTAGAGCGTATGGCGGCGCAGCCGCGCCTCCTTCAAGATCGCGAGCAGCCGGTTCTCCCACTGCCCGACGTACGACATCCCGGAGATGAGCCGCTGCGGGGCGATGAGCCAGACGTTCCGCTTCTCGGCGTAGGGCGAGCCCCGGCGCTTGACCGTACGGAAGACGTGCTCGTGTACGACCGCCGTCTTGCCCACCATTCGAGGCCCGACGAGGAGGACGGGCCGGCGGTCGTAGACCGCGAGGAGCCGTCCGAGCTCTTCGACCTCCCGATCGCGACCCGCCGCACGGTCCAGGTCTTCCGGGTAGAGCCAGTCGAGGCAGCGACCCACCGAGCGCAGCTCGACGTCGCCGTCGCGGACCTCCCCGCCGCCGAGAAGGGCAAACGGCAGCTCCTCCCCGCGCGCGATCTTCGTCGACGGGCTGACGCTCAGGTCGATCGTCATCGTCCAGGCGCGGCCGGTCGTCCCGATGCGGTCGGGGAGCCAGTCGGTCGAGTACTTCTTCGCCTGCTCCCGGAAGTGGCGGGTCAAGACCTCGACGGTGCGGGTCGCGACGTCCTCGCCTCGCGCGACCTCGAACCATACGTCGGATACGTCCGGGACGAGGGCGATCCTGCGGTCGAGGGCCCGGAAGGTCACGACGAGCAGGTCGCAGACGATTCGTCGCTGGCCGACCTCGACGGTCGTGTGGACGGAGTCCTCTTCGACCTCGGGGCAGAAGCCGTAGCGGGCCAGTTCCTCGTGGCTGCCCTTCGTACCGAGCGCGGAGAGCCGTTCGCGAAGCCCTTTCGCGACCCTGTTGACGGTGCGATGGAGGCTCTCGCCCGTCTCCACGGGCGTCGGAAAGAAGAGCGGACGGACGACGACCGTCGGAGCGCTGCCGGACGTTCCCTTTCGTTCCTCGACGTAGAGGGGGATCGTAAGCTCCATCACCCGACCTCCTCCGAGCCGGCACGCAGCAGGGCGTGAGCGCTCTCGACCAGGTGCAGATCGACCGCCCTCTCGACGGCGTTGCCGACGCCGTGTCCCGACCACCAGAGCCGTCGCTTCAGCAGCGCGTCGTCGGCAGACGAGCGGACCACGTCGTAGGTGCGGCGCCGGTCGGCGGCTCTCACTCCCCCCTTGCGCCCCGCCCCGTCGGGCGGCGTGTACTCGGAGATGGGGACCTCGCCCGTCTGGACGACGCACTCGTCGGTCTCCTCGCCCTCGACGAAGACGTGGAGCCCCCGCTCCGGCTCGAAGCGAGGGCGCGCGAGCGGCCCCCTCACGTCGAGGATGATCGCGATCACGCCCTTCTCGGGCTTCGAGAGGAACGGGAAGGGCTTGTCGACCCGCTCCCTCACGAGCGGCACGGGCGAGGCGAAGAGTACTGGGTCCGCCTGCAGGAGCTCCGGCGGGGCGTCCACGAGGGGGACCGGGACGAGCTTTGCGTCCTCCTTCGGATCCTTGAGCCTCAGCTTCGCCAGCGCGACCGCAGCGCCCGACGCCTCGGCCGCCGCCTGGTAGGCGCGAGCGAGATCGAACAGGCGCGAGAGCTTCTCGCCGAAGACGGCGATGGTGACGGCGTCGGGCCGGCGGTAGCGGAGGGCGTAGACCCGCAGCAGGACCTCCCGCCACGCGCTCGCAGTCGCCGAGACGCCCTTCTCCAGCTCGTCCAGGTCGGCCGGCTCGCGGCCGTAGACTGCCAGCAGGGCCTTGTCCTCCACCTCGACGGTCTGGGCGACGAGCGCTCGGACGTCTTCGAGGAGGGGCCGAAGGACGGCGCGTCGCGCGATGTGCTCGGCGTCGTCGGAGGACGACCAGGGCCGCTTCGCCAGCCGCGCTTCGAGCCGGTCGAGCCGGAAGATCTCGTTCTGGATGCCGAGCACGGCCGGGCAGGCTTCGAGCGCGTAGGCGTCGCGGCGAAGGTCAGAGCATCGCCGGGCCGTCTCGGCGAAGGCAGCCACCGAGGAGTCGTCGTCGAGCGGCCGGGGCACCGCCCGCACCCGGATCGAGAGGCGGCCGTCGGATGCCGAGACGCTCGCGGCGAGCGGAGCGTCGCCCGAGATCCGGTTGAGAGCATCGCCGAGCGGAACGAGCAGCTCGCGCTCGACGGCGCGCTTGAGGGGTCGCGCCCCGTAGCGTGCGTCGTAGCCCGCGCGCGCCAGGTGCTCTGCCACCCCGTCGCCGTACTCGAGGCGGACGGTGCGGTAGAGAATCCCGTCGCGCCGCTCGATCGCCCGTAGCTCGCGACGGGCGATCTCGAGCACCGTCGAGGGGCCGAGCGGCGCGAAGGCGACGATGCGGTCGACGCGGTTGAAGAGCTCGGGGCGCACGAAGGCCCGGACCTCCGCCTCGAAGTGGCGGGCGATCTCTTCGCGGTCTGCGCGCGAGTCCCGGAACCCGGCTGTGCCCCGCTGGTACGACTCGGCGCCGAGGTTCGACGTCATGATGACGACCGAGTTGGTGAAGTCGGCCAGGCGTCCCGCGCCGTCCGTGAGCCTCCCATCCCCGAGCACCTGCAGGAGCAGGTCGAAGAAGGTGGGGTGCGCCTTCTCGAACTCGTCGAGAAGGACGACCGAGAACGGCTGCTCCCGGACCTTCGCCGTCAGGAGTCCCTCGGCCCCCCAGGCCCCGCCGATCAGCCTGGTGACGGCCAGCGGGTCGGCGAACTCGCTCATGTCGAAGCGTACGGCGCGGTCCCTGTCGCCGAAGAGGAACTCGGCGAGCGTCTTGGCCATCTCGGTCTTCCCGACCCCAGTCGGGCCTATGAACATGAGCGAGGCGATCGGCTTTCGCGGGCGGGCGAGCCCCGCCTTGAGGGTTCCGAGGAGGTCGACTACGACGTCGACGGCGCTTCCCTGGCCGACGACCCGCTCCGAGAACCAGCGCCTCGCCGAATCGAGGTCGAGCGGGACGTCGTCGTCGAGCAGAAAGAGCGGCAAGCCCGTCTCCCGAGAGAAGGCGGCAGTGACGGTCGCCTCGACGATCGGATCGGCTCTGTGGTGGTCTTCGAGGAGGTTCTTGAGGAAACGGAGCGGGCGCCCTGGATAGGCGGAGTAGGTCGCGTAGCGACGGTGGAGGCGGTCAAGCGTTCCGAGCCAGCTTCTGCCCGGCTCCCGAAAGCCGACGGCCTCGGCTGCACGGCTGAGGATCTTCGCGGAGCGCTCGGGCAGGGGCTCGGGTACGTCGAGCCGGTGGAAGGCTTCGAGAAGGCGCGGGTCCTCGCGCTCGACGAGCGAAAGCTGCTCGGGAGTACACTCTGCAACGGCCAGCAGCTCGCCTCGCGCGATCCGTGGGCAGAGGAAGGAGGCGATGCCGCGGCTGCTCGCCGTGCTCTTGCCGACGTCCATCAGCTCGACGAGGTTGCCGAGGTAGAGGAGGGCCTTCTCCTTCGACGCCTCGACGACGAGCCGCTGGCAACGCTCCTGCCACATCCCGAAGCCCGACATACCTGCGACGAGGCGCGAGCCGCTCGTCGCCCAGACCGGCCCGCGGCCGAGTCCGACCAGGTGCCTGCGGCGCGCCAGCTCGTAGAGCAGGGCGGTCTTTCCGACGCCGGAGGGACCGACGAGCAGGACGCTGCGTGGACGCCGCGCCGCAAGGGCCTCGGCGAGGCGCGCGACCAGGTCGTCGACCTCGAAGGCTTCGGGAAGCCTCTCCTTCCCGAGGTCCCGACCGACCTCGGCGATGACGGGCTTGCGCTCCTCGCGCCGCTGGCGCGAGGCGAGCTGCTTTGGAGAGGGCAGCGAGAGGGCAACGTGGACCCGTTCGACGGAGAGATCCCGGCAGCGCTGGAGCCAGACGAGGGGCTCGAGTGCGCCGCCGGACTTCGTCCGGAGCACCTGAGCGCGGGCGTGCTCCGGGAGCCGCTCGGCGAGTTGGGCCTCGTCGCGGGCGACGACCTCGATCCCGAGCGCTGGAAGGTAAGCGACGACGGCCTGTTCGCCGTGGGCCCAGACGAGGGCGTGGAAGCGGAGGGTCACGGGCGAGCGCCAGGCGACGGAGCGACGGGGAGGGTCGAGCTGGAGCTCGACGAGCTGGACGGATACGTCTCCGGGAGGCTGGCGGCGGTAGACGTCTAGCAGGCTTGGCTCGTCTTCGGCGAGCTGCTCTGCGTTCCGGCTGAGTGAGCCGACGAGCGTGCGGCGCTCGGCCCCGAACCTGACGATTCCCGGGTAGAAGAGCGCCTCGACAAGCCGGGTATCGTTCTCGAGGGTGCGAACGACGGCGACGAGGCTGGTGTCGAGCTTGGGCATGGCGCCGGAGATTCGTGGCCTTTCTTCTGCTTCGTGCTCTTCGTGTTTCGTGCTTCGTCCGGCACGTTACATCAGCAGCGCGTCGATCCGGTGGGCGTGCACCAGCTCGTCGCAGCGCGACCAGGCGAAGACCGTGAACCGCCCGTCCGTCGACGCTACCAGCGCCAGCGAGTCCGGCTGGTCCTGCACGAACTGCGCCGCCGATAGGTGGCGCGTCCCCCCGAGCGCCGACGGGTGCTCCTCGCTCACCTCGCCCCCTTCGACCGGCTCCGAGACCAGTACCCGCTCGACCACCGACATCCCCTTGCGTCTCACGATCCTCGCGCCAAAGCCCAGCAGCTCGAGCGACTCCGTCATCAGCGTCGCCCCGTCGACCGCCGTCAGCCCCGCCACCGCGTCGACCACCCGCGTGAGCGAGATCCGGTCCCTGCGCCGCGCTCCCTCCCCGACGGCATGGCGCGCTGCCTCCTGGAGCTCGGTAAACGGCTGCCGCGCCTCGTAGAGGAGCGGGCTCGTCACCGACTCGCGCCACGCGGAGCTCTCCGCCGGCACCACCAGCAGCGTCCCTCCCCGCTGGTGCGCCCGCATCGAGATCGCGAGCTGTACGAAGACGTTCCCGAGGCCCTGCCACGAGGCGTCGGACGACGTGTCCCGCCCGAAGAGGCTCGTCAGCAGCGACAGGCAGTCGAAGTTCACCCCGCTCGGGTCGCCGATGAGCTTCGCCTCGTCGCCCGAAAGCACCGCGACGTTCACGAACTTGCTGAAGCGGCCGCGGCTCCGGTGCTTCACCACCAGGAGCCCGGGTCCGGCGACCTCGACTACGAAACAGAGCGCCGGCACCGTCCTGGTCGAGCCCCAGATCCACAGCTCACCCTGCTCGTCCGGCCACGCGCCCAGGTGGATTCCCGGGCGCTCGACGGCGGGCGCCAGCTTCGCAAGGTCGCGGGGTATCAACCGAAGCGGCCTCTCGAGCTCGAACGGATGGTCGCTCTGCCCGGGAGGCATATAGGCGAGCGAGATCTTGACGGGATAGCCCTCTTCGTTGCGCAGGCTCGTCCAGAAGGCCGCGTTGATCGCCTGCTCGAGCGCCGAGGGCGGCGGGGGCGCCGCAACGGGACGGCCCGTGGAGCCTCCGCACCTGGCGTACTCCCGCTCGAAATGGGCGTGGATCTTCTCGACGATCGCGGCGTCGCTGGCGTAGATCCGTTTCGTCATCGCTGGCGACGACGGTAGCAGATCCCCGACCGCTTTTCACCCTGCGGGTCGCGGAGGTGTCAGCGCTTCCTGCCCTTCCTGGCACCCTCTTTGAGCAGACCGCGGGCGGCGCTGCGCGCGATCTGGGTCTCCACGAAGCTCTCGCTGAGCTGCATCTCCGGGGTGTAGCCGAGCTGCTCGACGACGGCGTCGAGCGTCTCGCGCTCGCCCTCCAGCGTCAGGAAGCTCCCGATCGGCGTCTCCTCGAAGACCGCCGAGAGCTCGAGCCCCTCGTCTGCCGTGACCCGGTAGGACGTGTAATAGCTCGAATAGCGGAAACCCGGGCGCAGGCCGAGGCGCTTGAAGATCTTCAGGACCTTCGACGGCCTCTCGACGGTCGTCTCGAACCGCTCGGCGGCCCGCTCGGGCGCGGCCCGCTCGGGCGCGGCCCGCCCGGGCGCGGCCTTTCCACCCTTCGTCTTTCCCGAGCGCTCGTCGAGCCCGGAGCTGCTACTGTAAGTCAGCTCGCCGGAGTGCTTGCGCCCGACGCCGTCCGAGTCTCCGTGGAACCGTACGCTCAGGTACTGCCCCTTTCGGAGCTTTCCGTCCGGCAGCTCGAAGATCCAGACGTCGTGGAGCCGCCTCGGCGCGACCCGTTCGAGCTCGAAGCCCGCCTGCTCGAAGACGGCCACGTCGTCGCACGGCAGCTTCACCTCGACCGCCTTCGCCGTCCTCCGGTGCACGGACGATTCTCCGGCTCTCTCTTTCGACCTCGGCATACCGCTGATGGGTGTAGCACCCGTGCATTAATTCCGAGTTGCGAAGACGTTACATCTCGGTTAACTCCACGGAAGAGCCGAAATCAGGCCATCTCCCTGCCAACGGGAGGGTTCGCGTTACACTGGGACGGAAAAGTTCACATGGATTTCATCCGGAATTTAGCTGCTGGACATACGTCTGGTTTACTGTACGGCCTTTGCAGGGATTTAATGTCAGCGCAAATCCCAGGAAACCCGCTCGAAGTACAGTGTTTTCACGACTCCTCCACACTTCCTGGGCGCCGAGTTGCGGTTCGGCGAACGCTGCTGAAAAGGAGAGGGAGATGCGAACAGTCTACGATAGAGGGAGGGTGCTCGCGGCGACGCTGGCCGCCGTGCTCGGGCTCCTGGTCCCCGCGATCGAGGCGCGCGCCTCGGAGAACGCAACCGACGCTGCCGACGCTGAAGCTTCGTCCACCGCCAACGCGGCCGCCCCCGACACCGCCGCCCCGGCCCCGGCCAAAGAGACGGTCGAAGACCAGATCCGCCTGCAGCGAGAGACGCTCCTCGAGATGAAGATGCTCCTCGAGAAGCAGCAGGCCGAGATCCAGCAGCTCCGCAAGGAGCTCGACGACGTCCGCGCGGGGACCGCGGCACCCGCTGGCGCTGCGCCCGCCAGCGCGGTCGCAGCCGGAACTCCAGGCCCCGGCCTCCCCAGCGCGACGGCTACCTCCGCGGTCGCCACGGCAGCCGGCGGCGCGATTCAGGCCCCGGCGGCCGCTCAGGACGACTCCCTCAAGAAGCAGGTCGACGAGCTGGCCAAGCGCTTCGGGAACCTCAAGATCTCGGGCGACCTCCGCTTCCGCTACGAGACGCTCTTCAACCAGGGCTTCGACGCCCCCGTCGACGTGAAGTCGCGCACCCGCGAGCGCATCCGCCTGCGCGTCCAGCTCACCGGCGACATCGGCAAGCACTTCGACTGGGGCGTCCGGATCGCGTCGGGCAGCTTCGACGATCCGACGTCGACCAACAGCAGCTTCACCGACTTCTTCGACCGGAAGCCCTTCGCGGTCGACCGCGCGTTCCTCCACTTCAACACGAAATCGAACCCGGTCGAGCTCGACGTCCTCGCCGGGAAGTTCGACATCCCCTGGAAGCACACCTCGGTCACCTTCGACCCGGACGTCAACGCCGAGGGTCTGACCGAGTCGGTGATCTTCAGGCCGAAGCACGCGGGGCCGCTCTCCGACATCCGCTTCATCGCCTGGCAGCTCCCGATCAAGGAGCGCGCGATCGGAGCCGACGCCTACATCTTCGGCGGCCAGCTCCAGACCAACTGGAAGTGGAACGACGAATGGTCGTCGTCGCTCTCGGGCACCTTCCACGACTTCGAGCAGGCGAACCTGATCGCGCAGAATTCCCTCGTCTCGCCGACCCTCGTCAACTCGGGTCTCGAGCTGCCGTCCACGAACACGCTCGTGATCAACCCGTTCACGGGGCTCGTCGAGTACGCCTCCAAGTACAGGGTCGCCAACGCGATCGGCGACGTCACCTATACCGGCTGGGGCTCGCGCTGGCCGCTCGTGCTCAAGGCCGACTGGGTCCACAACACCAGCGCCTTCAACAACCAGAAGGACGGCGGAACACTCCAGGCGCTCGTCGGAAGGGCCTCGGAGGAGGAAGACCTGCAGTTCGGCTACTACTGGTGGAAGGTCGAGCGCGACGCCTTTCCGTCGGCCTTCATGGAATCGGACGTGACGCTGCAGACCAACAGCCTGGCGCACGTGATGAGCGCATCCTACATGCTGAGGAAGCAGATCCAGCTCCAGTGGAACTACTACCTCACGCGAAGGCTGCAGTCGACGGCGGTCGAGAACCGGTGGCTCAACCGCTTCCAGTTCGACGTGATCTACAAGTTCTGAAGAACTGCCGGCGAGGGGCGCCCACGCGCCCCTCGCCGGCCGAGGTCCATTATGGAAGGCGAAAGCGTATCGACGCAGCCAGCGAAGGCCGAGGCCGAGGAGCCCAAGGCCCCGCCTCTGTTCAAGAACCCTTACAGCCGCGCGCCGGGGCAGACCGGCCGCCTGGCGAGGGAGACCGAGACGAAGATCCTCGTCGACAGGGCGGGCTTCTACTACGGGACGAAGCAGGCGCTCTTCGACATCTCGCTGCGCATCCCGGCGAAGACGGTGACCGCATTCATCGGCCCTTCGGGCTGCGGCAAGTCGACGCTGCTGCGCTGCTTCAACCGGATGAACGACACGATCCCCGGCACCCGAGTGACCGGGACGATCTCGATCGGGGAGCTCGACGTCTACGCGCCCTCTACGGACGTCGTCGCGCTCAGGCGCAACGTCGGGATGGTCTTCCAGAAGTCGAACCCGTTTCCGAAGTCGATCTTCGACAACGTCGCCTACGGGATGAAGATCAACCGCATCGCGTCGTCGAAGCCCGACCTCCAGACGCGGGTGGAGCGGGCGCTCCAGAGGGCCGCCCTCTGGGACGAGGTGAAGGACCGGCTCCACGACCCCGCCTCCGGCCTCTCGGGCGGCCAGCAGCAGCGGCTCTGCATCGCGCGCGCGCTCGCGGTCGAGCCGGAAGTCATCCTGATGGACGAGCCCTGCTCGGCGCTCGACCCGATCGCGACCCAGAAGATCGAGGAGCTGATCCTGGAGCTGAAGGGCGACTTCACGATCGTCATCGTCACCCACAACATGCAGCAGGCGGCCCGCGTCTCCGAGTTCACGGGCTTTTTCTGGCTCGGCAAGCTGATCGAGTTCAACCTCACCGAGCGCATCTTCACCAACCCTGAAGAGAAGATGACGGAAGACTACGTCACTGGAAGGTTCGGATAGTATGCAAAGACCGATAGACGCGGGGCTCAACCAGCTCCGGGACAAGATTCTCATCATGGGGGGAGCGGCCGAGATCGCCATCTCCCGGGCGATTCGCTCGGTCACGGAGCGCGACAGCAGCCTGGCCGAACAGGTGATCCAGGACGACGACCGGATCGACCAGCTCGAGCTCGAGATCGACGAGGCCTGTATCGACCTGCTCGTGCTCCAGCAGCCGGCCGCATCGGACCTGCGCTTCGTCGTGAGCGTCGCCAAGACCGCCCCCAACGTCGAGCGCATCGCCGACCACGCCGTCAACATCGCCAAGCATGCGCTCGTGCTCAACAACGAGCCGGAGCTGAAGGTCTTCGTCGACCTGCCGCGCATGAGCGAGCTGGCCCAGGACATGCTCGTCTCCGGGCTCGACGCCTTCACCACCGTCGACCAGGCCAGGGCGTGGGACGTCATCCGGCGCGACGACGAGGTCGACACGCTCTACCGGGCGATCTTCGCCCAGCTCACCGCGCACATGTCGGAGGACCCCTCGACCATCCACCGGGCGGTCCAGCTCCTCTTCGTCATCAAGCACATCGAGCGGATCGCCGACTACGTGACGAACATCTGCGAGCTCGTCGTCTACATGAAGCGAGGCTCGGTCATCAAGCACGTCATCGAGGAGCCATAGCGTGAGCCGTAACGACAGCCCTCGACGATCCATCCTGATCGTCGAGGATGACGAGGACATCGCAAACTCGATCCGGTACAACCTCGAGCGGGAGGGCACCTTCGCCGTGCGTATGGCGAGGACCGGCGAGGAGGGCTTCAAGGAGATCAAACGGGCGCTCCCGACGCTCATCCTGCTCGACATCAACCTGCCCTTCATGAGCGGCTTCGAGCTCTGCCGGCGCCTGCGCGCCGACGAGGAGACGGCCAAGATGCCGATCATCGTACTGACGGCGCGCACGGACGAGAACGACAGGGTTCTCGGGCTGCAGCTCGGGGCCGACGACTACATCGTCAAGCCATTCAGCATGCGGGAGCTGATCGCCAGGGTCCACGCCGTGCTGCGCCGGACCGAGGGCGAAGCGGCGCTGACGCCCGTCTACGACGACGGGACGCTCTTCATCGACTACGAGAACTTCGTGGTCAGGGTGAACAAGGAGGAGGTGCGCCTCACGCGCAAGGAGTTCACGCTCCTGAGGCTGCTCGCCGAGGGGAGGGGCCGGGTGCTCACGCGGGAGTACCTGCTCAACCGCGCCTGGGGGCTCGACTACTACGGCGAGTCCCGCACGCTCGACGTCCACATCCGGCGTATTCGCAAGAAGCTCGCGCTCGAAACCTACGTCGAGACCGTAATCGGCGTCGGCTACCGCTTCGTCGGGCCGGCTGGCGCAAAGGGTGCGGGGGGCGAGTAGGTGGACATCCCGAAAGCGTCACGTCCGGCCGCGCGTCAGCATCCCGGCACGGGCAGTCCGATGAACCAGTTCCTGGAGGCGATACTCGACGGCATGCTCGAGGGCATCGTCGCCATAGACTCCGACACGAAGGTGGCGCTCTACAACCGGGCGGCGGCGCGGATGTTCCGCCTGCCGGCCGTCGCGCAGGGGCCCGCGCTCAGGCTGATCGAGGTCACGCGCGACCCGGAGATCAACGACGCGTTCCGCACGGTGCTCCGCACCGGTGTGGCCGACGTGCGAAGGGTCGAGATCCTGCGCTCGGACCGCAGGGTCTTCGAGCTGCACATCAACCCGATCGGAAGGGACCCGATTGCGGGAACGACGGAGGGCGCGGCGGGGATCTTCTTCGACATCACGGACCTGGAGCGGCTCGAGCGGGTGCGCCGGGACTTCTTCGCGAATCTCTCGCACGAGCTGCGGACGCCGCTGACGGCGATCCTCGCCTACATCGAGACGCTGCTCGACGGAGCGATCGACGACCCGGAGAACCGCCTCCGCTTCCTCGAAGTCGTCCACAAGCACGCGGTGAGGATGCAGAACCTCGTGCGCGACATGACGGACCTGTCGCTGATCGAGTCGGGGAAGGTGGTGCTGCGAGCCACCGAGACCGACCTGGCGCAGATCGTCGACGAGGTGCTCGTGCTGACGGCGGGGAGGGCCGAGGCGACGAAGGTCACGGTGTCGAACACGGTCCCGAGGGGCTTTCGACTGGAGGCGGACCGCAACCGGCTCGAGCAGATCCTCCACAACCTGATCGACAACGCGGTGAAGTTCAACGTCCAGGGCGGGAAGGTGGAGATCTCGGCCGAGCGCACGGGAGAGGGCGCGACGCTCATCCGCGTGCGAGACACGGGGCCGGGAATGCCCCAGGCGGACCTCTCGAGGATCTTCGAGCGCTTCTATCGAGCCGACCGCTCGCGCTCGCGCGAAGTGGGGGGCTCGGGGCTCGGCCTGGCGATCGTCAAGCACCTGGTGCTGATGCACGGGGGCACGGTGAGCGTCGAGAGCCGCCAGGGGAAGGGCTCGACCTTCCTGGTGGCGCTCCCTCCTGGAAGTCATTGAACACAAAGGACACGAAGGACACGAAGGGAAGGATCTGAACCATCTTCCCTTCGTGTCCTTCGTGTCCTTTGTGTTCAATGCACCATGTAACCGAAGAGCTTGAACTGCCCGTCCATCTCGAGGATCGGTCCGAAGAGGCGATACTCGTGGGTCTTCGACGCCTCGTCTTTCACCGTAACGACCGGCTCCCGGTAGACCCTATAGCTCGGGTAGTCTTGCACGCCCTTCTCGAACCTCAGCGACACGAGCGTGTACCGCTTCCCGTTGTGCGCGCCGAGCACCTCCCGAAAGCCCCCCTCGTGGTTCATCATCGCCGTCTGCCAGACGAAGTCGCAGCTCACGTTCGGGACCTTGCTCGACGGGAGCTCCGGGTAGACCCAGGTGCAGAACTCGTCCTTGGTGACCACCAGGTCCGCGAGCGCCTTCTGATCGCGCGAGGCGAGCCCGGAGAGGACGCGCGAGGCCAGCTCGTCGGCGCTCGCCGACGCCGAGGCGAGCGGGCGCGCGGCCTCGTTCGCCGCTTTCGCCGCGGCGGGAGCATCCCCAGTATGCGAGTCGGCCGTCGTGCAGAGCTGCACGACGGCCAGACTCGCTGAGAGCAGGACCGCCGAGGCGATCGATCGAAGGCTCAATCTACGATCCACGACGTCCAGCCCTCGGTCCAATCGTCCGTCCCGTTGAACGCCCCCACGTACGGGGCGTTGTCGAAGAAGGCGGGGTCGAACTTCGGCGCCGCGTTCGCCGGGTCGAGCGCCGGCGAGCCGGCCTGCGGACGGAAGTCCGGCTTCGTCCCCCGGACGCTCGGGTTGGTCAGGTCCGGGTCGACCTGCTCGAGGATCTTCTGCGCACCCATCCCCTTGCCCGCGACGAGGGTGGCGGTGTTCCCGGTCAGGTTGGTCCCGCCGTTGTTGTTGAAGAGGATGAAGCCCTGGAAGTCCAGGAAGTTGTTGTTGTACTGGCCCGCCGTGGCCGTCGACCCCTCGTTGTCCGAGATCCGGATCGCCACCTTTCGGAAGTTCATCACGATGAAGTTCCGCAGGTGACCGGCCGTGCCGCGCCGCAGCTCGATGCCCTCGCCGCCAGCGCCCGCGAGCGTCGTGTCCGGGTCTCCGATGAGCGTGAAGTTCGCCACCAGGGGCGAGGAGCGAGGCGTCGCGTCGACGTTGAACTCGCTGTTGTCGGCCTCGATCCCGCGCTCCGCGGGCTGGTGGGCTTCGCGCTGCTGCTGGATGACCACGAACTGCGCGTAGCCGAGGTAGCCCAGCTGCCAGTCGAAGCCGTCGTCGTCCATCGAGTTGCCCACCGCGTACTTCACGCGGACGGTGCCGCCGAAGAACTCGATCGCGTCGTCGAGGCCGTTGCTCGCCTGGATGTGGTCGACCTGCGTCCCGGCGCCGACGCCCGAGAAGGTGATCGAGTTGAGCTCGTTGCCGGGGCTCAGCTCGAAGCCGGCAAACTCGGAGCGGAAGTACCGGAGAACGCCCGAGTTGGACTCGGGGTCGGTGCCGCCGAAGAACTCGTTCGGCGGGAGGCCTTCGGGCCTGCAGTCGCCAGCCGGACAGCGGTTGACCGGCGCGGCGCCAAGGATGAGGATCCCACCCCAGTCGCCGGGGGTTCGCTGGCCCGCGTCCTTCGAGCTCGTCATGACGATCGGCTTTCGAGCCGTACCGTTGGCGATGATCTTGGCGCCCCGCTCGACGACCAGGAACGATCCGGTCGTACCGAAGATCCTCGTCCCCGGCTTGATCGTGAGCGTCACACCGGACTTGACGAAGACCCCGCCCCTGAGGACGTACTGGTTCTTCTTCTTCCACTTGGTGTTGCGGGTGATGTCTCCCTGAACGTCGGCCGTCGCCGCACGTGCTGCCGGGGCGCTGACGAATCCGACGACCAGGACGACGGCGACCCAGAGAAGGGCCATCATCGTGAGGTTTCTGCGCAGTTGAGTCATGGTCAAACTCCAGTTCAAGTAATCTTTCAGTTCAGAAGAAGTTGTATGAGACGACCACGGTGACCTCGCGCCCAGTCTTGTACTTTCGGAAGGTCCTGTCGCCGATCCGGTAGTCGTAGGCGCGGTTCTGGAGGTTCTCGAGCTGAAGCTCGAGCGACCAGGGCCTTGCCTCGCCCCCGAAGTACTTCGTGAAGGTCGCGTCGAGGTTCGGCCCCCCCTTCTCGACGACGTCCGGTAGCCCGCTCGCGCCGACGTCGACGATCCGCTCGCCCGTGTAGTTGAAGAACGCCCGCGACTCGAAGCTCCACCGCTTCAGCTCGTGCAGGAGGATTACGTTGCCGACGTTCTTCGACTGCCCGACGAGGGGCCGCTCCTTCGAGGTCAGGTCCCCGAGCTCGTCCTCGGCGATGGTCACGTTCGAGGAGACGTACGTGTAGTTGGCGTTGACGATCACCGACGAGAGACGCTCGTTGATGAAGCCGAAGTTCTTCCGCAGCTCGAGCTCGAAGCCCTTGTTGCGAGCGCTCTCGGCGTTGGCGAACGTTCGTACGAACTGGCCCCGGCCGATGATCGTCTCGATCGGGTCCTGAAGCTTCTTGTAGAAGAAGCTCGCGGCCACGAGCTCGTCCGGCGTCACGTACCACTCGTAGCGGAGATCGTAGTTGTCGATCACTGTCCGGACCAGGTTCGGATTTCCGAACGTGGTGTAGCCCGCGAAGACGTCCGTGAACTCGAACGGGCTCAGCTCGCGGAACTGCGGACGGCAGACGGTCTTGCTGTAGCCGCCTCGCAGCGCCATCGTCGGCGTCAGGTTGTAGGCGACGCCGATGCTCGGCAGCACGTCCGTATTGTCGAGGTTCGCGATCTCGGGGTCGAGGTTGGGCGAGAACGGGTCGAGTGTCGTCACACGCTGGATGCTGCGCTCGACGCGGGCGCCGCCGACGAACCGCCACGTGCTCCAGGTCAGGTCGATCATCCCGTACCCGGCCGCGATGTTATGGAGGGCGTCGTAGTGGTCGGTCCCTCGGGTCGTCTCGAGCAGCTCGAAGCCGTCGGGGTTGATGTTCTCGGGCTGGAGCAGGGCCTCGGGCGATAGCGAGAAATCGATCGGCGTCTCGAAGCGCGGCTGGAAGCGGAAGCGGCGGGCGTTGAACGTGCGGTCCCGGTTCGTATAGCTCGCCCCGGCCATCGCGTTGATCGTCATCCCCTTCAGGAACCAGAACTTCGAGAGGTCGAACGACGGCTCGCGAACGTTCTCGCGCATCTTCGCGAAGAACTGCGCAAGGCTCTCGGCCCTCACCAGAAGCACGTACTCGCCCGTCGAAGGGTCGCGCGCGTAGGTCACCTCGCGCAGCGCAGGGTCGTCGAGCGTGGCCCTCGCGTACGAGTAGCGCCAGGTGAGCTGCGTGTCCCAGAGCCACGTCAGGTTGTGGCGGCCCGAGAGCTGACCCGAGTAGATCGACTCGGAGGTATAGCGCAGCCGGCTGTTCTCGAGCGGCTCGCCGACCTCGTCGCTGAATCCGTCGTAGAAGCGGGTCTCGTTCGTCGCCTGGTTCGAGTAGAAGTTCTTGAAGAAGAACTTGTGGTTCGAGTCCAGGTCGTAGGTCAGGTTGACGGTCCCGCCGATGCGCGACAGGTACTCGCTCGTGTCGAACTCGAAGCTCGAGATCTGGATCGGCGTGAGGGTGGCGTCGGTCGCAAAGACGTTCCGCTGCTCGTCGGGGATCCTCGTCCACTCGTTCTTGATGCCGAAGCCCCCGACCAGGCCGAACTTCCCGAACCTGTGGGCGCCGGAGACCTTGAAACTGTTGTTGGTCGGGGCGTCGCCGATCCTCGGCGACCAGATATTCTGGAGGTCGCGGCCAAACTGCTGGATCTCGTCCTCGGTGAAGCCCGGCGTGAAGCGGTCGGCCTCGACGATCCGCTGGTTGACCGGGAAGCTCGCCGGAAGGTCCCGGAAGCCCGCGCCGTAGCCGAGCCAGTCCCTGCCGCTGCCGGGGTAGTTATAGAAGTTCGAGCCCTGCGTCTGGCTGTTGAAGCCCATCTCGGCGGAGACCGACAGCGACGAACGGTTCGGCATCTCGACCGTCTCGAGCCGGATCAGCCCGCCCGAGAACTCGCCCGGCTGGTCGGGGGTGAAGGTCTTGAGGACTTTGACGCTCTGGAGCAGGTTTGCCGGGATGATGTCCATCGGCACGACCTTGCGCTCCGGGTCCGGGGTCGGAAGGGTCGCGAGGTTGAGCTGCTGGGTGCTGTAGCGGTCGCCGAGGCCGCGCACGACGACGATGTTGTTCGGGTCGACGGTGACGCCGACCGACGTGGCGATGACGCCGGCCGCGGTGGAGGTCGGATTGGCCGAGATCTCCTCTTTGGAGATGAAGTCGGCGATTGAGGTCGACGCTTTGCGCTCCTCCATGGTGGCGGTGATCGTGTCGCTGTCGGCGCCGGCCGTGACGGTCGTGCTCTCGCCGAGGGCGTAGCCGACGGGAGTGAGTGCGGCGCTCTTCTCGACCGTCTCGCCTGCGACGACCGTGACGTTCTCGACCTGATCGTTGAAGCCTTCGAAGTAGAACCGGATCTTGTAGCTGCCCGCAGCCACTTCGATCGAAAAATCGCCATCGACACCGGTATAGACGGCCTGTTTGGTATAGGGGGTCTGCTCGCCCCCGACGACTTCGGCCCCGACGACCTCCACGCCAACCTTGATCATGGCGTCGCCGGTCTGTCCGTTGTAGACCGCCCCGGTAATCTTTCCCTTCCTGGCGCTCTGGCCGTACACGCCGACCGGGACGAGCCAGGCGACTACCATCACCACGCAGAGGCCGGCGAGTGAGCGCCGAAGGCCCAGGTATATCATCTCGAGTCTCCTTGCTTTGCTTGCGAGACGGAGACGATATCAGGGCGCGGTAAGCGGGCTATTGCATGATCGTTAACTCGTCGTTAATTCTCGGCCCGGTGCTCGAAAGATCATCCACGAAGGGCCACGAAGGAGCACGAAGGGAGGAAAGGCCCTATCTTTCTTCCCTTCGTATTCCTTCGTGGCCCTTCGTGGATCAGTACTCCCCGCCTGCTCGGACGGCCGTGTTGTCGCAGTCGGAGGGGGCGTTGCGGCCGGTGTTCGTGTCGTTGTAGTCGCCGCTGTAGCGCGTCATGACGGAGCGCCCCGCCGGGCAGTCGTCGCACTCGGCCAGGCCGAAGGTGTGGCCGATCTCGTGCGCCATGACGTTCGACAGCGCCGCGGGCTCCGTCACCCGGCGGTCGATCGTGCAGACCGCGCTCAGGAGGCCGATCGAGCGGCTCGCCAGGAGCGTCCGGGCCTGGCTCGTCCCAGGAATGCGGCCGTAGCTCACCTGGAACGTCTCCGGCCCGCTGACCGGCTCGGCCTCATGCGTTATGACGAAGGTCACGCCCGACCCGTTCCCACGAAGGTCGCCCGCGGCCTGCCAGTGCCTGAACGCGCTCTCGATCGCCTGCCCCGCCCCCGTGAGAGGAGAAAACTCGGGGCTGATGTTCACCCTGATCGTCGCCCCTCTCGTCCACGTCCAGCGCTGCCCTTTCGCCGGCGGCGAGACGCATTCGGGCGCGCGCGTCCGTCCCTCGGCGGGCGCCAGGGCCAGCAGGCCCACGGCGATCGCGAGGGCCAGAACGACAGCCCGACGCTCGACGTGTCCGTCTCTCAAGAACGCGCTCCGAAACCATCCGGATAGAGCGGCTACCGAGAGTCGACTATAGCTCCGCGCACGCGATCCACGAAGCCGAGTTCGCCAATAGATGTTACATGGATTCAATATCGGTATTACGCCGAGTTTACATCCGGCGCATATGCTCATCCGCTGACCCGGGGCAACAGCGCCCACACAGGGTCGAGCAGGAATAGAGTTCGACGAGACAGAGGAGAGACAGTTATGCGCCTGACTTCGAGGGCATGTGCCATCGGCACGCTCACACTGACGCTGCTTGCGGCGGCCTGCAACGGCGGTGGCGGCGGGCCTGTCGTACCGACCAACGCGCCGGCCGGCGGTGGCGCCGCGTCTTCCGGCAACGCCCTCCAGGGCGCCGGGGCGACCTTCCCAGCCCCGCTCTACACGAAGTGGATCTCCGAGTACAACAAGACGAACCCGGCCCTCAAGATCGACTACCAGGCGATCGGCTCGGGCGGCGGCATCAAGCAGATTACCGAGCGGACGGTCGACTTCGGGGCCACCGACGCTCCGATGAACGAAGAGCAGCTCAAGGCCGTCCCGAAGGAGATCCTTCACATCCCCACGGTCCTCGGCGCCGTCGTCGTCGTCTACAACCTCCCCAACATTCCGAGCGGCCTCAAGCTCGACGGCTCGACGGTCGCCGAGATCTTCCAAGGGAACGTCAAGAAGTGGGACGATCCGAAGATCAAGGCCGCGAACCCGGACCTCACCCTTCCGTCGACCGACATCGCCACCGTGCACAGGTCCGACGGCAGCGGCACCACGGCCATCTTCACCGACTACCTCTCGAAGGTGAGCCCCGACTGGAAGACCAAGGTCGGCGCGGGCACCTCCGTCAACTGGCCCAGCGGCCCGGCCGCCCTCGCCGCCAAGGGCAACGACGGCGTCGCGGGCCTGGTCAAGCAGACGGCCGGCGCCGTCGGCTACGTCGAGCTGATCTACGCCAAGAACAACCAGATGGCGTACGCCTCGCTCAAGAACGCCGCAGGCAAGTTCGTCGAGCCGTCGCTCGACGCGGTCACGGCCGCCGCTGCCGGCGCGGTCAAGAACATCCCCGACGACCTGCGCGTGTCGATCACCAACGCCGAGGGCGACACCGCCTACCCGATCTCGGGCTTCACCTACCTCCTCGTCTACAAGGACCAGGACGACGCCACCAAGGGCAAGGCGCTCGCCGACTTCATCTGGTGGGCGCTGCACGACGGCGAGAAGATGGCGAAGGACCTGGTATACTCGCCGCTTCCGCCAGAGATCCAGGCCAAGGCCGAGGCCAAGGTCAAGCTGATCAACAACGCGGGCAAGGCTTTCGTCCAGTAGCAAGAGGGTGCGCGAAGGCGCCGGTCCGGGCCTCGAGGTCCGGACCGCGCCTTTGCCGTCTGTGGAGGAGTGGGGTATGTCGGCGACGACCGGATCGAACGCAGAACGGCCGCAACCAGGTCTCTGGTTGCGGATTCGACCGCCGAACACGGGCGACTTCGTCTTCCAGTCGACCACCTTCGTCTTCGCATCGCTCGTCCTGGTGCTGATCGTGGCGATGCTCGTCGAGATGATCCAGAACTCGCAGCTCTCGATTGCGAAGTTCGGCCTCGGGTTCCTGACCTCTTCGGAGTGGGACCCGGTCAAGGGCCAGTTCGGCGCGCTCCCCTTCATCTACGGGACGATCGTGAGCTCGGCGCTCGCCCTGCTCATCTCGGTTCCCATCAGCATCGCGGTGGCCACCTTCGTGACCTACCAGGCGCCGATACGGCTCCGCCGCCCGGTGATCACGATGGTGGAGCTGCTCGCGGCGATCCCCAGCGTCGTCTACGGGCTCTGGGGGATCTTCGTGCTCGCGCCCTTCATGCGGGACGTCGTCACGCCGGTGCTTCGGTCGACGCTCGGCTTTCTCCCCCTCTTCCAGGGGCCGTCGTTCGGGCTGGGGATGCTCACGTCCGGCATCATCCTGGCGATCATGGTAGTCCCGATCGTCACGGCCGTCTCGAGGGATGTGATGGCCGCGGTCCCGACCCACCAGATGGACGGGGCCCTGGCGCTCGGAGCGACCCAGTGGGAAGCGATCCGCGTCGTCTTCAACTACGCCCTGCCCGGCATCACCGGGGCGGTCATCCTCGGCCTTGCGCGAGCCGTCGGCGAGACGATGGCGGTGACGATGGTGATCGGCAACAGGCCGCAGATCTCGGCCTCGCTCTTCGCCCCCGGCTACACCATGGCGAGCGTTATCGCCAACGAGTTCACGGAGGCTACAGAGGCGATCTACCTGAGCGCTCTCGTCGAGATCGGCGTGCTTCTGTTCCTGGTCAGCTTCGTCGTCCGGGCCACGGCCCAGCTCCTGGTGTGGCGCGCCACGCGAGGACGCAACCTCGGAAAGGAAGGGTAGATCGATGTCGACGGTCTTCCGGGGAACGGCCCACGGCTACCGCACCCGCTGGGCAGTGGACAGGATCTCCCGCACCCTCACAGGGGTCTCGGCGGTAGTGGTCATCGCAGTCCTCGTCATCATCCTCGGCTACATGCTCTACAAGGGGATCGGCGCGATGAACGTCGCGTTCTTCACCGAGCTGCCGAAGCCCGTCGGCGAGCCGGGGGGAGGAATCGCCAACGCCATCGTGGGCTCGGCGATCATGCTGCTGGTGGCGGTTGCCATCTCGCTGCCCGTAGGGATCCTGGCGGCGCTCTATCTGTCGGAGTTCGGGACCGGGTGGTTCGCGCAGATGCTGCGCTTCCTGACCGACGTGCTGGCGGGGATCCCGTCGATCGTGGTGGGTATCTTCGTCTACACGATCTGGGTGATCCCCCACCGGAGCTTCTCGGGCTGGGGCGGAGGGCTGGCGCTGGCGATCATCATGCTGCCGGTGGTGATCAGGACGACCGAGGAGATCCTCAAGCTCGTCCCGCAATCGCTCAGGGACGGGGGTCTGGCGCTCGGGGTGCCCCGCTGGCGGGTGACGATCGACATCGTGCTGGCGTCGTCGATGAGCGGGATCGCGACGGGAGCGCTCCTGGCGATCGCGCGAGCCGTGGGCGAGACGGCCCCCCTGCTCTTCACGGCGCTCGGGAGCATGCTCTGGACGACGAACCTGGAGCGGCCGATGGCGTCGATGCCCGTGCAGATCTACTCGTACGCGATCGCGCCGTACGAAGACTGGCACCAGAAGGCCTGGGCCGCGGCCTTCACGCTCGTCGCGCTGATCTTCCTGCTGAACGTCACGGTGCGCTACCTGACGCGCAATCGGCACGCGTAAGAACTATCCACGAAGGACCACGAAGGTCACGAAGAAGAGAAGTGGAAAGTCTTCGACCCGGAGGACGCGGCCTCATTTGCGCGAGGGTTTCGGGGCGACTGGAGGGGGCGTCAGCATGTTACGGACCTGCCCTCGCTGCTCGATCGTGTAGAACAGGAGGACCAGCGCCATGCACACGAAGAGGAGCGTCACCCCAAACCACACCATTCCGACGGTGCGCCTCTTCATCCAGAGGGGTAGCTCGACGTGCCGGTATCGCCGGCCGCACACGTCGCAGCGATAGATCTGGACAGGGAAGATCCGGCGCAGGAGCTTCTCCCATCTATTGCGCGAGTGGGACTTGTGATACGCAAAAGATCCGCATGTGGGGCAAGGCATGATCGGGTCTCCACGTTTCGCGAAAGCGGCGGACGCTCAGTGGCTACGGCTACCCCGCCCAGCAGCTCCGGCCGCCAATTGATCTCACTTTTTACCACAGGTGGTGCCGGGAAGCATGCCTTTCCTGCAGGGCGCCCGAACGCGGCGATCCGCGGACACGCGAAGCTCGTTCGCGCGCCCGCGGATCGCCGCCTCCAGGCCCCGGCGAGTGCTGAGGTCGCTATGTGCCGTAGGGAACGACCTCGAGCCGCTCTCCACTGAAGGGGCCAGAATCCACGCCCTCGAACAGGGTGCCGTCAGGCGCGATGAAGTCCACGACCGTATCGCCTTCGAGGGTGTCTCCGCCCGCCGCCAGGTGGATCGCGCAGCGCACCCGCACCCTGCCGGCGGGCTCCTTCGTCTCGGGGTCGAAGACGAAGAGCTCGAACGTCAGCTGATACTCGAGCTTCTTCCCGGTCCAGACGCCGTGCGCGGGGCTCTCCGTCAGCGTCGTCAGCAGGTCCGAGACCTCGGTGAAGGTACCGCCCTCGGCGAACGTGTGATAGGCGTTGAACGGCGGCAGGCCCCCGTCGGACTCGGGGATGTGTATCCGCCAGGTGCCCACGATACCCGAGGCCTTGTTCGCTCGCGCGTCCGCGGGCAGTTGACCGGCCGTCGCCTCGCGGGTCGGCATCTCGTTCACCCTGGCGGCGGTGCGACCGACCTTCGCGCCGTGCAGCGCCCGGCCGCTCCAACCGGTCCTTCCGTTGGTCTGGGCGTTCGCGATGCCCCCTGAGAGGGCAAGGATCGCGACGGCGAGCAGCATGGTGAGTCTCTTCGTTCGGCACATATTCTTCTTCTCCTTCTCGATACAGTCGGCGTTGCAGGTCTCGCGGGCGACGTCGAGCCGTCCGCACCTCCATAGGCGGCGCCCGGAAACGAAAAGGGACATGCGAGGCCAGAGTTTTTTCGACGTATGCGGTAACGAAGATCGTCCGACGAGGAGAGTGTCAGGGAACGCGACGACCCATCCTGCGCAGCAGGCGGCAGAGTGTTGCCCCAGGTGCAGCGATGCGGAGCAGCGCGGAACCTGGGGAACGAAAGCGCTTACGGGGTGAGCCTGCGCCAGCAGGCGGCACTGGTGGACGCAGGTGCCGCATGCTGACGCAGGCTCGATTCCTATGAACTACATATCCCCAGGTTCCGCGCTACGCGCTCCACCTGGGGCAACAATATGGCGCCTGCTTCGCAGGCTCGCGGTCCAATCTCCCGGAAGGTGTCCGTAACCGCATACGTCGAGTTTTATTCCTCTCGTCGAGGAGAGCGACGGCTGGTGCTACAATCGCTACACCGACGATCGTTCGCTATCTCCCCGAATGCCGATGACGACGCCCTCCCCAGACGAGGTAACGGAGCTGCTCCTGGCCTGGGGCCAGGGTGACGGCTCGGCGCTCGACCGCCTGATGCCTCTCGTATACGACGAGCTGCGCCGCCTCGCCCGCATCTACATGGGCCGGGAGCGCGACGCCAACGTGCTCCAGACCACCGCGCTCGTCAACGAAGCCTACCTGCGGCTGGTCGACTCGAGCCGCGTGCGCTGGCAGAACCGCGCGCACTTCTTCGCCGTCTCGTCCCAGCTGATGCGTCGCGTCCTCGTCGACCTCGCGCGCGCCAGGGGCCGCCAGAAGCGAGGGGGCGGCTCGATCCAGGTCACCCTCGACGAGGAGCTGGTCGGCGCGGCGGGACAGAGCGCCGACCTCGTCGCGCTCGACGACGCGCTCACGGCCCTTGCGGGCGCCGACGAGCGGGCGGCCCGCGTCGTCGAGATGCGCTTCTTCGCGGGGCTCGGCAACGAGGAGATCGCCGAGGCGCTCGGCGTCTCGCCGAAGACCGTCAAGCGCGACTGGGCCTGGGCGAGGGCCTGGCTGCTGCGCGAGATGAGCGGAGAGGAGCCGAGACGATGACGCCCGACCGGATCAAGCGGGTGAAGGAGCTCTTCGAGCGTGCGCTCGAACGGGACTCCGAGGATCGTGCGGCCTTCGTCTCCGCCGAGTGCGCCGACGACGAGGAGCTGCGCGAGGAGGTCGTCTCGCTCCTGCGGTTCCATTCGAGCGGCGAGCAGTTCATCGACCGGCCCGTGCTAGACCTCGCAGGCCTGGCGCACTCCCGCTCCCTTCCCGACGCCGGGCGCAGGATCGAGCGCTACACCGTCCTCTCGCGCATCGGCGCGGGCGGGATGGGAGAAGTCTTCCTGGCCGAAGACAGCGCGCTCGGGCGCAAGGTCGCGCTCAAGCTCCTGCCAGAGAGCTTCGCCTCGGACGCCGAGCGCCTGGCCCGCTTCAAGCGCGAAGCGCGCGCAGCCTCCGCCCTCAACCATCCGTCGATAATCACCGTCCACGAGATCGGCTCGGCCGACGGCGTCTACTTCATCGCGACCGAGTTCGTAGACGGCGAGACGCTGCGCCAGCGGCTCGCCCGCGGGCCGCTCGCGCCCCGGGAGGTCCTGGACGTCGCCATCGGCATCGCCGAAGCGCTCGTCGCAGCCCACGAGGCCGGCATCGTCCACCGCGACGTCAAGCCCGAGAACGTCATGGTGCGGCGCGACGGGTACGTAAAGGTCCTGGACTTCGGCCTGGCAAAGCTCTCCGACCCGACCGTCGCGGCCTCGACGCTCACGACCGAGCCGGGGCGGATCCTCGGCACAGTCGCCTACATGTCGCCCGAGCAGCTGCACGCGCTCGACGTCGACGCTCGCACAGACATCTGGAGCCTCGGCGTGGTGCTGTTCGAGCTCGCCACCGGCACGAGGCCGTTCGTCGCGCCCACGCCGGTCGGCGTCGTCACGGCGATCCTCGAGCGCGACGTGCCGCCGATCGCAGGCGCAGTCCCGGAAGGGATCGAGCGGATCGTGCGAAAGGCTCTCGCGAAGGAGAGGGACGAGCGATACCGGACCGCGAGCGAGATGCTCGACGACCTGAAGGCGGTCAGGGCCGACCTCGAGTTCGAGGCGCGGGTCGCGCGCGATTCCGGCGGGCGGCCGGCCGCCCCGCGGCCAGCCGCCGCCGTCCGGCGCCTCCTCTCCCGGCCGCGCGCTGCCTGGGGAGCGCTCGCCGTAGCGGCCGTAGCCGTGGCGGCAACGGTCGGCTACCTCCTTTCGTCCCCGGCCGCACCGGAGAAGCCCGACGAGGGACCCATCCGATCGATCGCCGTGCTCCCCTTCTCGCCGCTCTCGCTCGACGAGCGCAACGAGTCGCTCGAGCTCGGCATGGCCGACACGCTCATCACACGGCTGAGCGGCCTTCGGCAGCTCGACGTGCGGCCGATCAGCGCCGTGCGCGCCTACGCGAAACCCGACCGGGACCCCCTCGCCGCAGGGCGGGAGCTGAAGGTCGAAGCCGTCCTCGACGGAAGCATCCAGCAGGCGGGCGAGCGGCTCAGGGTGAGCCTGCGGCTGCTGCGGGTCCGCGACGCGAACGTCCTCTGGACGGCCGCGCTCGACGAGAAGGCGGCCGACATCTTCGCCGTGCAGGACGCGATCTCCGGGCGGGTGGCCGACTCGCTTCGGATCGAGCTGTCGGGCGAGGAGCAGCGCCGGCTGGCAAAGCGGGACACCGAGAGCTCCGAGGCCTACCGGTGCTACCTCAAAGGCCGCTACTTCCTCGACAGGCGGGGAGCCGAGTGGCGGCGCAAGAGCGTCGAGCAGTTCGCGAAGGCGGTCGAGATCGACCCCGTCTACGCCCCGGCCTACGCCGGGCTGGCCGACGCGTACTACGAGATGTCCTACTGGGGCGACCGGGCCCCGCGCGACTACATGCCGAAGGCGAAGGCGGCCGCACTCAAAGCCCTCGAGATCGACGAGACGCTCTCGGACGCGCACACGGCGCTCGCGATCGTCCTCGAAGACTACGACTGGAAGTTCGCCGACGCGGAGCGGGAGTACCGTCGCGCGATCGAGCTGAACCCCAGGTACGCTCTGGCGCACCAGAGGCTCGGGCAGCTTCTCGCGGAGATGGGGCGGTTCGAGGAGTCGCGGGCCGAGCAGCAGCTGGCGCTCGAGATCGACCCGCTCTCGCTGAACGTGAACATGTCGATTGCGTCGCTCCGCTACCTGTCGCGCGACGTCGACGGGGCGATCGAGCAGCTCAAGCGGACGCTCGAGCTGGACCCCACCTACGGTGAGGCGACGGGGCTGCTCGGGTGGCTGTACGTGCAGAAGGGCGAGCACGACAAAGGCGTCGAGCTGTGGCTCGGCCAGATGAATCCGGGGGCGGCGAGGGCGATGCGAGGCTACTACGAGAAGGGCGGGATTCGCGGGTACATCGAGAAGGACGTGGAGTTCGCGAAGGCGCGGACGGGGCGCGACGAGCCCTTCCCGATCTTCACCGCCATGGAGATGGCCTGGCTCGGGCAGAAGGACGAGGCGTTCGACGCCCTCGAGCGCACCTACCAGGAGCGCCACAGCTGGCTCGGCGAGCTGAAGGTGGAGCCCGCGTGGGACAACCTGCGCTCGGACCCTCGTTTTGCTGACCTTGTTCGTCGCGTGGGGTTGGAGCCATAACACGAAGGACACGAAGGACACGAAGGGAAGAAGACATAGGGTCTTTCTTCCCTTCGTGTCCTTCGTGTCCTTCGTGTTATGGCTCCAACCCCACGCGACGCCTGAGGTCGTCGAAGCGCGGGTCCGTGCGGACGGCGTCGAACATCGGCTCCACGCCGAGGAACGCGAGGAAGCCCGCGCGCTCCTCGTACGCCCGCTCCAGCCACTCGAATGCCGTGTCCGTCTCGCCCAGCCCGAGGTGCACGATCGCAAAGTAGTACGACGACACGTATCGCTCCGCGGTCTGCTCGTGCAGGTCGTCGAGAACGACCTGCGCCTCGACGGTCCTCCCCGCAAGCGCCCAGGCGCGCCCGAGGTGCGCCAGAAACGGGAGCGCTCTCGACGTATGGGCGACCGCGTGCTGGAAGGCCGCGACCGCCTCTTCGTACATCCCCTTCCGCTCGTAGGCCACGCCCATGTTCCAGTCCGCGAAGCCGAAGTCCGGGTCCGACTCGAGCGCCTTGCGTCCGTACTCGATCGCCCTGTCGTAGTCCCTTGCGAAGTAGTGGGCCCATCCCACGCTCGTCGTGAAGAAGAGCGAGAGCGGGTCGAGCTCGAGCGCCCGACGGCACGCCGCGATCGCCTCCTCGTGACGCCCCATCACCTTGCAGTAGAAGCCGTAGCCGTCGTGCGCCACGGCGTAGTTCGGGTTCAGCTCGATCGCCCTCTGGAACTCGCGCCTCGCCTCCTCCCAGTCCCAGTCGTGGAGCAGCCGGAAGAAGCCGAGCGCCGTGTGGGGCTCGGCGAGCGTCTCGTCGATCTCGAGGGCCTTGAGGGCGGCCGCCTTCGCCTTCGGGTAGGACTCGGCCGGCGGCAGCCCCCCCGTCGCAGAGGCGAGAAACCCGTACGCGTCGGCAAGACCCGCGTAGGCCAGGGCGTAGTTCGGGTCGAGGTCGATAGCCTCCTGGAAGCACTTGATCCCGCGCCTCAGCCACTCACCCGTCCGCTTGTTCACGCAGTAACGGCCCTTCAGATAGAGATGGTAGGCGTCCGTGTTCTCCGTGTGGCGCCTCGTCAGGCGCTTCTTCTCGTCCCCGCTCAGCTTCAACCGGAGCTGCTCGCTGATCTCGCTCGAGATCTCCTCCTGCAGCGCGAAGATGTCGGTCATCTTTCGCGCGTACTGCTCGCCCCAGAGCCTTTCCAGCACAGTGGGATCCGAAGCTTGGAATTCACGTGACTTGAAGTCGCGGC
>JADMIO011417974.1_pt1 | contig 53301 bp, 51 predicted proteins | sample 8958161 | NCBI WGS metagenome assembly JADMIO01 (sample SAMN16585339, study PRJNA669376) | soil metagenome | isolation source: Crop rotation soil | place: USA: Cullars Rotation, Alabama | collected 2011 | reverse complement strand
GCCGCGACTTCAAGTCACGTGAATTCCAAGCTTCGGATCCCACTGTGCTGGAAAGAAGCGCTACAAGGCGCTGCTCAAGGCGGGCGGCACGGGCCTGAGCGTCGCGTTCGACCTGCCGACGCTGATGGGGCGCGACCCGGATCACGCGCTCTCGCTCGGCGAGGTCGGCAAGTGCGGCGTCAACGTCACGTCGCTTGCCGACATGGAGACGCTCTTCGCCGGCATCGATCTGTCGAGCATCACCACGTCGATGACGATCAACTCGCCGGCGTCGATGCTCTTCGCGATGTATCTCGTCGTCGCCGAGAAGGAAGGCGCGAGCTGGGAGTCGCTCTCCGGGACGATTCAGAACGACATCCTCAAGGAATTCATCGCCCAGAAGGAATACATCTTCCCGCCGCGGCCGTCGATGCGGCTCATCACCGACGTGTTCGCGTTTTGCGCGGAGCGCGTGCCGCGCTGGAACACGATATCCGTCAGTGGGTATCACATCCGCGAAGCGGGCGCGACGGCGGCGCAGGAACTCGCCTTCACGCTACGCGATGGCGTTGAGTACGTGCAGTACGGAGTCGACGCCGGCCTCGACGTCGATGCCTTCACACCGCGGCTGTCGTTCTTCTTCAACTCACACAGCGACTTCTTCGAGGAGATCGCGAAGTACCGCGCGGCGCGGCGCATCTGGGCGCACGTGATGCGCGACCGTTTCAAGGCGAAGAACCCGCGCTCGTGGCAGCTGCGCTTCCATACGCAGACTGCCGGCGTATCGCTCACCGCGCAGCAGCCCTACAACAACGTCGTGCGCACGGCGCTGCAGGCGATGGCCGCGGTGCTTGGTGGAACGCAGTCGCTCCACACCAATTCGCTGGACGAGGCGCTGGCGCTGCCGACGGAGGAAGCCGCCACGCTCGCCCTGCGCACGCAGCAGATCATCGCCCACGAAACGGGCGTGACGAACATCGTCGATCCGCTGGGCGGGTCGTACTTCGTCGAGAAGCTCACCTCCGACCTCGAGGAAGAAGCGCTCGCCTATTTCGACACGATCGATCGCATGGGCGGGATGGTGGCGGCAATCGAGAAGGGATACCCGCAGCGCGAAATCGCGGAAAGCGCCTACAAGTTCCAGCAGGCCGTCGAGCAGCGCGACCGCGTCATCGTCGGCGTCAACGAATACGTGTCGGAGGAGGACGAGCCAATCGGGACCCTGTACATCGACGAATCGACGGCGGAACGGCAATTGGCCAGGCTGAACGAGCTGAGAAAGAGCCGCGACAATGCGAAGGTAAGCTCGGCTCTGGAAGCCTTGAAGCAGGGGGCAGGGGGGTCGGCCAACACCATGCCGCTCCTCATCGACTGCGTGCGGGCGTATGCAACCGTGGGTGAAATGTGCGATGCGCTCCGGCAGGTCTGGGGTGAGTACGAAGAAACGCCGATAATCTGAGCTGATATACGTGCAAAAGATCCGCGTAATCATTGCAAAGCCTGGACTTGACGGCCACGACCGCGGTGCCAAGGTGATCGCCCGTGCCTTGCGCGACGCCGGTATGGAAGTGATTTATACGGGACTGCGCCAGACTCCCGAGCAAATCGTCGCCGCCGCCCTCCAGGAGGATGCCGACGCCATCGGCCTGTCCATCCTGTCAGGCGCGCACATGCACATCTGTCCGCGTGTGATGGACCTGCTGCAGGAGAAGGGCCTGCAGGACGTGCTCGTCGTCATCGGCGGCATCATCCCCGACGTGGACATTCCGAAGTTGAACGACATCGGCATCAAAGGCGTCTTCCTCCCCGGGACGCCGATGCAGGCCATCGTCGACTTCATCACCCGCAACGTCCGTTCGCGAGTAGAAACGTAGTAATCGATGCCGAAGAAGCTCCTTCTCGCCGACGACAGCGTCACGATCCAGCGCGTCATCGAGCTCACCTTTTCAGGCGAGGACGTGCAGGTCTTGACGGCCGGCGACGGCGAAGAAGCGATCGCGCGCATCCCCAAGGACAAGCCCGACATCATCCTCGCCGACATCGGCATGCCGAAGCGCAGCGGCTACGAGGTGTCCGCCTTCGTCAAGAACAACCCGGAGACGGAGAACATTCCGGTGCTGCTGCTCGCCGGCGCGTTCGAGCCCGTGGACGACGCGAAGGCGAAAGAAGTGAAGTGCGACGGCGTGCTGGTCAAGCCGTTCGAGCCGCAGCATGTCATTGCCCGCGTGCGCGAACTGATTGGCGGCGCGAAAGGGAATCCTGGTGCGCAGGCGGTCCGCGACATCCCGCGTCCGGCAGCGGTGCTGACGCCGCCGCGCCCCGTCGAACTGCCGAAGCGCGAGGACCGGCAGGCGATTCCCGACGACCTGATTGACATCGGGGAAGAGGATTTGCTGCCGCGCGAAGACGCGCTGCCGCCGGTCGATATCGAGACCGCATCTCAGGGCGGGGCCATCGACGATACGCTCGACGACTATTTCGACAAGCTCGACGAGGCGTTTGCGACCATCAATACGCCCGCCGCGCAGCCGCAGCCGCCGGCGCCCCCCGTGTCGCGCCCCAACCTTCCAGTACTCGAGCACGATTTCGAGTCGTTCGATCCGGAGCAGCTGATCGAACCGCCGCCGCTGCCGATCGAGATCTCCGATCCGTTTGCGGGGATCGACGCGATCGAAACGGACGACGCGGTGCGCGTGCCGACGCTCGACGATCTGCTTGCGGACATGCCGCCGGCGGCAGAGCCGGCGCACGTCATTGATTTTCCGTCGCCGCCACCGCCAGCTCCCGTTCCGCCGGCGTTGAACGTTGCGCCTCCGACGATTGAGCCGCCGGAAACTCCGGCAACGCTGGCACCTTCCCCGAGAGCAATCGAGGGGCCTGCCCCGAGACCATTCGAGATCTCGCCGCCACCGCCACGCGAGCCTATTCGCGTGGATGCGCGTGCCCCGAGCGCAGCCGAGGGGCCTGCCCCGATTCCGCATGAAGCGGGCGCGACCCGGAGCATCATCGCCGACGCATTCAGCGCGCTCCTCGCCGCGGAACAAGGAGAGTCGGGTGCGGCGCCGCCGCGGTTGGCCGCCAACGCCACGTCCCCGGCGGCCGTGACGGATTCGACGATCGACGAGGTGGCCAGGCGCGTCATCGAGCGGCTCGCACTCGGCTCGTCCGATCAGCTGACCGCGATGGTGAAGGAGATTGTCTCCGGCATTGCCGAGCGGCTCGTTCGCGAAGAAATCGATCGCATTAGGGGGAAGGGGGAAGGGGATAGGGGATAGGAAGGGGGCAGTGGAAATAAACTAGTAGGAATGTCTGACGCGTTCGACGCCAGTCATCCAATCACTCTTCCCGAAAAGCCCGCTCTCGAAGGCCTCGAGGCCAAGTGGAACGCGCGCTGGGAGCAGGCGGGGACCTACCGCTTCGATCGCGGGCACACACGCGGTGAAATCTATTCCGTCGACACGCCGCCGCCGACGGTCAGCGGCTCGCTGCACATCGGCCACGTGTTCTCCTTCACGCACACCGACATCATCGCGCGCTTCCAGAGGATGCGCGGCATGGCCGTGTTCTATCCGATGGGGTGGGACGACAACGGTTTGCCTACTGAGCGCCGCGTGCAGAACTTCTACGGCGTGCGCTGCGACCCCTCGCTGCCGTACGACGCCTCGTTTGCGCCGCCGGACAAACCGCCCAAGCAGCCCATCCCCGTGTCGCGGCCGAATTTCATCGAGCTCTGCAACCGGCTGACGGTCGAAGACGAGAAGGCATTCGAGGACCTGTGGCGGCATCTCGGCCTGTCGGTGGACTGGTCGATGACCTACGCGACGATCGACAAGCGATCGCAGCGTGTGTCGCAGGCGGCGTTTCTGCGGCTGCTGAAGCGGGGCATCGCGTATCAGCTCGAGGCGCCGACGTTGTGGGACATCGATTTCCGCACGGCCGTCGCCCAGGCGGAGCTCGAGGATCGCGAGCAGCCGGGCGCGTATCACCGCATCCGATTCGAGGTGGCGGGTCCGGCGTCGCAGGCTGCGGTCTCCGCCGGGACCCGCCCTGCTGTTCTTGAAATCGAGACGACGCGGCCGGAGTTGATCCCTGCGTGCGTGGCGCTCGTTGCGCACCCGGACGACGAGCGTTACAAGCCGCTGTTCGGCAGCAACGTCATCACGCCGCTCTTCGGCGTGGAAGTGCCGGTGAAGCCGCATCCGCTCGCCGATCCTGAGAAGGGGAGCGGCATCGCGATGATCTGCACCTTCGGCGACATCACCGACGTCACGTGGTGGCGCGAGCTGTCGCTTCCCGTGCGGGCGGTGATTCAGGCGAACGGAGCGTTCAGGCCGATTACCTGGGGCCAGGCCGGGTGGGAGTCGAAAGATCCGGCGCGGGCTCAGCAGGCCTACGATCGGCTCGCGAATCTGCCGCCGGTGAAGGCGCGCGCGGCGATCGTCGAGGAACTGCGGCAGTCCGGCGAGCTGATTGGCGAACCTCGTCCCATCACGCACCCGGTGAAGTTCTACGAAAAGGGCGACCGGCCGCTCGAGATCATCACCAGCCGCCAGTGGTTCATCAAGACGGTCGAGTTCCGTGAGGCGCTGCTGGCGCGCGGCCGCGAGCTGCGGTGGCATCCGGACTACATGCGGCACCGTTACGAGAACTGGGTGAATGGGCTCTCCGGCGATTGGTGCGTCAGCCGCCAGCGCTTCTTTGGCGTGCCGTTCCCCGTGTGGTATCGCATCGGCGCCGACGGCAGTCTCGATTACACCAATCCGATTGTGCCGGACGAAGCGGAGCTGCCGATCGATCCATCGAGCGACGTTCCGCCCGGCTACTCCGCCGCGCACCGCGGCGCGCCGAGTGGATTTGCCGGCGATCCGGACGTCATGGACACATGGGCGACCTCGTCGCTGACACCGCAGATCGTCGCGGGCTGGCTCGACGATGAGGATCTGTTCCGGCGAGTGTTCCCGATGGACTTGCGCCCGCAGGGGCACGACATCATCCGGACGTGGCTGTTCACGACCGTTCTGCGGTCGCATCTCGAGCACGACTCGTTGCCCTGGACGCACGCGGCGCTCTCCGGGTTCATCACCGATCCCGATCGCAAGAAGATGTCGAAGTCGAAAGGCAACGTGGTGACGCCGATGGGCCTCCTGCAGGAGCACGGCTCCGACGGCGTGCGCTACTGGGCGGCGAGCGCGCGCCCCGGCGCCGACACCATCTTCGAGCCGAGCCAGATGAAGGTTGGCCGGCGGCTGGCGATCAAGATCCTCAACGCGGCGCGGTTTGCGCTCATGCAGGCGGAGCCGCGCGGCGCGATTACCGAGGCGCTCGATCGAGGGATGCTCACGGCGCTCGCGCGCCTCGTCGACGCGTCGACGAAAGATCTCGCCGCCTATGAATATTCAGGCGCCCTGCAGGCGACCGAGAAATTCTTCTGGGAATTCTGTGACGACTACCTCGAGCTGGTGAAGGCGCGCCGCTACGGTGACTTCGGTGCCGAAGGCGCGGCATCCGCGAACAGCGCCATGCTCATCGCGCTGTCGACGCTGCTGCGGCTCTTTGCGCCGTTTCTGCCGTTTGTCACGGAAGAAGTGTGGTCCTGGTGGCAGCAGGAATCGGTGCACAGGGCGAAGTGGCCGACGGCAGCAGACGTCGTCGCGCCAATCGACGGCGCGGATGCACAGGCGCTCGACGTGCGCGAGGCGACACAAGGAGCGCTCGCCGAGGTGCGGCGCATCAAGTCGCTGCTGAAGAAGCCGACGAAGGCGGTGATCGCTCGCGCCGTGCTGCCGGCGGCGTTCGCCGGACTCCGTCCCGCGGCGCGCGATTTTCAGGCCGCGACCCACATTCGCGACCTGCAGTTCGGCGATGTTGCCGAACCACAACTCGAATTCGCCGAGGAGCCGGCTGCGTGAAGCCGGTTCCGTTCGAGCCGCTCGACCCGGGGATGTACCGCGAGCTGGTGCGGCGCGCACTCGCCGAAGATTTCGGCTGGGGCGACGTTACTACCGAGGCCATCATCGATCGCGACCAGAAGGCGCGCGGCGTCATCCTCGCCAAGTCCACGTGCGTGATGGCCGGCATCGACGTCGCCGCGGAGGCGTTTCGTCAGCTCGATCCCGGGGCGCAGATCACGATTCATTGCGCTGACGGTCAGCGCTGCGAGCGCGGCAGCGAGGTTGCCGAGATCCGCGGCCAGGCATCGGCGCTGCTGACCGCCGAGCGGACGGCGCTGAACTTCCTGCAGCGCCTGTGCGGCGTCGCGACGCTCACGCGCCAGTTCGTCGACGTCGCCGATGGCCGCATCACGATCCTCGATACGCGCAAGACGACGCCGATTCTGCGCGCGCTGGAAAAATACGCCGTGCGCGCGGGCGGCGGCGTCAACCATCGCAGCGGCCTCGACGATGGCATCCTCATTAAGGACAACCACATTCGCGTGGCCGGAGGCCTGCGCAACGCCGTGACGACGATGCAGAAGGCCACGCGCGAGATGCCGACAGAGGTGGAAGCGCAGAGTCTCGAGCAGGTGGACGAAGCGCTCGAGGCCGGCGCGGACATCATCCTGCTCGACAACCTGTCGACGGAGGAGATCATCGCGGCCGTGAACCGCTGTCGCGGCCGCGCGAAAACGGAGATCTCCGGCGGCGTCACGCTGCAGCGGATGCGCGAGCTCGCCGCGACCGGCGCCGATTACGTGTCGATCGGCGCGCTGACGCACTCCGCGCCGGCGATCGATCTGAGCTTCGAAATCGAACCCGCATAAATGGGGTCGGGGGTCATTTTTCGAGGACACCTGCCTGACGATGTCGCCGAGGCGCTCGCGCGGACCGGTGCGCGGCTCGGTCCGTTCCAGCACCGCGTGTCCTGGCACGAGCAGGTCGAATCGACGAGCGACCTGGCGCGCGCTGCCGCGGACGCGGGTGCCATCGAAGGCACGACGGTCGCGGCCAATGCCCAGTCCGCGGGGCGCGGCCGCCTCGGGCGGAGCTGGTCGTCGCCGCCTGGCGCCGGTCTCTACGTCTCGTTCGTGCTGCGGCCGGAGCCGCGTGCGTTGCCGCTGCTGACCATTGCGGCCGGCGTCGCGCTTGCCGAAGGGATCGAGACGGCCAGCGGCCTGAAGGTGACGCTCAAATGGCCCAACGACCTCATGGTCGGCGTACGGAAGATCGGCGGCATCCTCGCCGAGGCCGTCTCGCTCGGCGCCGGTCCCCTCGTCAACTGCGTCGTCGTCGGTTTCGGCATCAACATTCTGACCTCCATCTATCCGCCGGATGTCGAAGCCCGGGCCACATCCATCGAACGCGAGCTCGGACGCCAGGCGGATCGAGGGCTCGTGCTCGCCGAATGTCTGGCCGCGTTTGCCGCACGATACGCCGCTCTCCGGAATGACCGCGCAGGTGAGGTGCTCGCTGCGTGGCGATCGCGCGCGGCACATATGGGCCGTCACGTCGAGTGGGATACGGACGCCGGACTGATGAGCGGCGTCGCGCAGGATGTCGACGATTCCGGCGCGTTGCTCGTTCGTGTCGGCGCCACGACCGTTCGCGTCGTCTCTGGCGAAGTCCGCTGGCTGTGATGGAAGAACAGGGCGAGTACTGCCGGCAGATTGAAAGCTACCTCTGTCGCAAGAACGGCGGCCACCTGATACGCATCTCGGGGCCGAAGTTCGAACTCGTGTGCGGCTGGGCGCGGCGCGGCATCCCGCTCGCGCTCGCGCAGCAGGGGATCGACCGGTGCGTCGAGCGCCATCAGGCGAAGGGTGACCGGCGGCGGCCAGTGCAGGTTGAGTTCTGCGAGGCAGACGTTCTCGACGTGTTCGACGAGTGGAAGCGCGCGGTCGGCGTCGTGGAAGCGGCTGCGACTGACAGGGCCGGTGAGGCGGGTGGGGTCAGTGAGGATGCAGGCGCCGCCAGGGGCAGTCTGCCGTCGCACCTCGAGCGCGTCATCGCGCGGCTGACAACCCTCCGCAGCGGAAGCGAGCCAGCACTCGACACGCTTCTCGATGATGTCGTTCGCGAGCTCGATGCGGCGCGGGCGAAGGCAAAGACGATCCGCGGCGAGGCGCGCGACGCGCTGCTCGACCGCTTGCGTCAGCTCGATGCGGCGGTCACGGACGCCGTACGACAGCGCGCCGGTGAACAGACGCTGCAGCAGGCCGCGGCGGAAGCGGACGAGGAATTGAAGCCGTTCAAGGCGCGGATGCCGGCTGACGCGTATCAGCAGTCACATCGCGCCTGCATCGACCGTCTGCTGCGCCAACGCGCGGGCCTGCCGACGATCTCGTACGAGTAAGGTCCGGCGAAAGCCGGACACTACTGACATCGCGGCTAAAGCCGGACACTACCGATAGCTGGACACTGACGGCATCCGGCAGGGATCATCGGTGGGGTCCGCCTTCAGGCGGACCTTGATGGCCGAATCACTTCTCACACTCGACATCGAGAAGCCGACCGCCGGAGGCCGCATGCTCGCGCGGCACAACGGTCAGGTCGTGCTCGTCTGGGGCGCGGTACCCGGCGAGCGTGTCCGCGCGCGCGTCGAGCGCTCCGCCAAAGGCGTTCTCTTCGCGGAAACCATCGACGTGCTCTCCGCGTCGCCCGATCGCCGGGCGGCAAGCGCGGACTGGCGCTGCGGCGGCAATGTGCTCGTGCACGTTGCCTATCCGCGACAGCTGCAGCTGAAAGCCGACATCATTCGCGACGCATTCGCGCGCATCGGCCGCATGCCGCTCGAGCAGGCTCCATCGGTCCTCGCATCACCCGAGCAGGGATATCGCATGCGCGCGCGGCTGCATGTCCGCAACGGTCGCATCGGTTTCGTGCGCGAAGGAAGCCACGATGTCTGCGCCGTGCGTCCGACGGCCCAGATGCTGCCCGCCACGGCTGACTGGATCGATCAGGCGGAGACGCGGCTGCGCGAGGGCCGGCTGGGCGGCCTCGTCTCGATCGAAATCGCCGAGAACATTCCGGCAACCAATCGCGCCTGCCATCTCGAGCTCGAGCCCGGCACCGATGCCGCGCCGTTTGCACATTTAGCAACTGACGGCATCACCGGCCTGACCGCACAAGTTCTGGACCGCCGCGGCATCCAGCACCTTTTTGGAGTCGGAGTCGTGCACGACTCGTTGATGTACTCCGACTCGGGTGATGGGGTGTTGAACCTACGGCGCGATGCGCGATCCTTCTTCCAGGGCAATCGCTTTCTGTTCGAAGCGCTCGTGCGCCACGTCATCAGCCTCGTGCCCGAGGGACCGGCGGTTGATTTGTACGCAGGGGTTGGCTTGTTCGGCCTCTCACTCGCCGCGACGCGCAACGCCGAGGTAACGCTCGTCGAAGGCGATCCAGTCAGCGGCCACGACCTCGAGGAGAACGCGCGGCCCTTTGCCGAACGCGCGCGGGTCGTGCGGACGAGCGTCGAAGATTTCCTGCATCACGACAAGCCCGACGCGACCGAAACCTTCATCGTGGATCCGCCGCGCACGGGTATGTCGTCCGACGCCGTGCGCGCGATTGCCGCGGCGAAACCGGCGCGCATCGTCTATGTATCGTGCGATGTGGCGACGCTGGCGCGCGACGCGCGCGTGCTGGTCGGCGCCGACTATTCACTGACGGAGATGAGCGCCGTGGATCTCTTCCCGAACACGGCGCACGTGGAAACGATCGCGGTCTTTCAGCGGCAGGCCTGAACGAACGCCTCGAAGAGCGTCCGGAACTCACCCGTCCTCCAGAAGTTCTCCGGATGCCACTGCACGCCGAGGCAGAAGCGGCGGCCCGGATCCTCGACGGCTTCAATCACGCCGTCCGGCGCCGTCGCCGAGGCGACGAGGCCTTCGCCGAGATCCTTCGGCGCCTGGTGATGACGGCTGTTCACCGCGCATGCATCCGCCTCCTCGAGCCGCTCGCGCAGCGTCTCCTGCAGCAGGCTGCCCGACGTGAGCCACACGTCGTGGGCAATCGCAAAGCGCGGTTCCTTGACGCGGTGTTCGACGCTCGTCCCAACTTCTTCCGGAATGTGCTGGATGAGCGTGCCGCCGCGCGCGACGTTGAGCACCTGCACGCCGCGGCAGATCGCGAACACGGGAATGTTCTTTTCAATCGCCCGGCGCACGAGCTCGATTTCGTACTCGTCGCGCCCGGGCTCCGCCGGGTCGAAGGCCGGATGCGTCGACGCGCCATAGATGGACGGCTGCACGTCACCGCCCCCTGTCAGCAGGAGGCCGTCAATCGATCCGATGACATCGGCAAGGTTGTCGGTGTCTTGATGCAGCACGCGCACCTCGCCCCCGGCGCGGCGCACGGATTCTTCGTAGTCGGGCAGCTTGCTGCACGGCGAAATCGCAATCTTGGCCATCGGCGTCTCACATCCGGTGGGGCACGGCCACACCCATCAAATCGAGCGCAGTTCTCAGCTGGTTGCGCACGTAGACGACCGCCGCCGCGCGCCACCGCCGCACATCGTCCCGCTCTTCGTTGAGGATAGGTGCGCGATGATAGAAGGCGTTGAACGCCTGCGCAAGGGTGAAGGCGTATTTTGCGAGCACCGAGAATTCCAGCGACCGGATGACCTGTTCGACGACCTCGTCCAGCCGCGCCGCCTCCAAAACGAGCGACCAGACCTCGTGGCTGCCGTTGGCGCCCTCCAACTCGCCCGCCGGCACGTCGCCCAGCGTCTTCAGGACAGCCGCCTCGTCGAGGCTGTCGCGCTGCTGGAGCTTCTGGAAAATATTGTTCGCCCTGACGACCGCATATTGAATGTACGGGCCGCTCTCGCCCTCGAAGCTCAACGCTTCGGCCAGGTCGAAGGCGATGATCTTGCCGCGCGAGAACTTGATCATGAAGTAGCGCACGGCGGCGATGGCGATCATCTCCGCGATCCGCTGGCGCTCGGATTCGCTGAATTCGGGGTTTCTCGCGCCGACTTCGCTGCCCGCCGACTTGATGAGCGTGTCGAGCAGGTCGTCGGCCTTCACGCCGAGCCCCTTCCGTCCCGACACTTCGACGAACGGGCGCTTGGCGTCCTCGGAATCCGCCGGCGGCGCATAGCCAAGCTCGCGTGCGGTCGCATGCGAGAGGGCGACCATCTCATATGAAAAGTGATGCGAGCGCTCTGCGCCTTCCGGATGACCGACCGCGATCAGCGCCTGCTTCAACAGCTTCTGCAGATACGCCTGCCGCACGTCGATGACGTTGTAGACGTAGGCCGCGCCGCCGAACATCGGATGGCCGCCCTGCCCGTCGCGCGTGCACGTCGCCCACAGCGGTTCCTGCGAGAACGCCTTCGTCCCGAAGATGCGGTAATGAAAGTCGCGCCCGAGCAACCCGAGCTTCCAGAACTGATAGGCGATGTCCTTGCCGACGTAGGTGACGACGCCATTCGAGCGGACGATCACCTTTTCACGTTCCTCGCCTTCGGCTTCGTCGTTCGGATTGTCCAAATCCTCCTGGATGGGCATCACCCAACAGCCCGCAAGGCGCCCTTCGGTGGCGAGGTAGACGGCCTTCTTCGCTTTCAGCACGTCGAACGCCTGCGCCCAGAATTTCAACCGCAGGATGTCGCCTTCCCACGTCAGCAAGTCGTAATCGACATTCATCCGCGCCATCGTCTCGAGATGGCAGCGGACGATGCGTTCCGCGATGAAGGCGGCAATCGCGGCGTTCTCGTTACCGCCGTGCTCGATGTCGTGCAGCGTCTGCGCGCGCGTCTCGAGGCGTGATTTGTCCTGCTCGTACCATTCCGTGACGCGGGCGTAAAGGTCCCAGCAGTAGTAATCGAAGCGCGTGGTGTCCGCGACCTGGCGAATTTGATCGAGGGTCTTACCTTCCAGCACGCGAAAGCCGACAACAACATCAGCGACCTGCACGCCGGTGTCGTCGATGTAGTTCTGCACCTCGACGGGAATGCCGCGGAAGCGGAGCACGCGGACGAGTGTGTCGCCGAGCGCGGAATTGCGCAGGTGGCCGATGTGGGCGGCCTTGTTCGGGTTGATTGCCGTGTGTTCGACGATCGCTTTGCCGGCGGAGGGCCGCGACAGCGCCGCCGCCTCGCCGGTCAGCCGGCCCAGCAGGAAATCGCGGCGATCGAGAAAGAAATTGAGATAGCCATTTGGTGCCGCCGCCACCTGCCGTATGCCCTCGAGCGATCCAAACGCGCCGGCAATCTCCTGCGCAATCGCCCGAGGCGCCTTGCGCAGACGGCGCGCGAGCTCGAAGGCGACAGGTGTGCCGAGGTCGCCGAGCTCGCGCTGGGGCGGATAGTCGAGCACGATGGCGGGTGCGGCCGAGTCGTCCAGTGAATAGAGCGTCGCCAACAGGCGCGCGACATGCGCGCGGAGACGGTCATGAACGGGAAGGATCATTCGTGGTACGCTGGGAAGGTTTTACGTACGTTATCAGACATTGCGCATGATTGAGGCCGGCATTGGTCGGCTGCTTGTCGCGAGCCTGCACCAAGGAATCGCGGATCTCCTGCCGACACGTCTTGAATTCTATGAGTCGTGGCTCAATCCATCCGGGCTGCGCGATGGACGCATCGGGCTGGCGCCGCTCGCCGCGGTTCTGAGCTTCCTGCGCCAGGAAGGCGAGCCGTACCGGCTCATCGCCGGCCGCGCCGGCGAATATACGGCCGAGTGGACGGTCGCCGATCTGCCAGCGTTCGAGCGCGCCGTCATCCGCGCCGCGCCGCCCGGCATCCGCGTGCACCTCGTGATGCGCGTGGCGCGCAAAATGATCCGCACGACTTACAAGGGGAGCCGCGCCATCGTAAAGTGGCGGAAGGGGCGCGGTGCGGTCGATATCCGCGGATCGATCTTCTGCGAGGTGCGCGACCGCAGCGAGCAGCCGCTCTGCGAGTTCTACGCCTCCGCGATCCGGCGGCTGATGTATTTGTTCAACCTCGACGTCGAAGTCGGCACCGAGCAGTGCCGCGCGACGGGAGCAGGGCAGTGTCTGATGTCCGTGCTGGTCAGGCCGGCGAAGGCCGCCTGACGCGGCGATGCAACATTCAAAATGCAAAATGCAAACGCGGACTGTTTGTCGCAGTCGTTGTTTGCATTTTGAATCCGGCATTTTCCAGTTCGGGCGCGTCCGCGCAGGAACTCGCGCCCGTGGGCGCTCGACAGCTCGTCATGCCGTTCGAGAACGCCACGCACGAGGCTCGCTACAACTGGCTCGGCGAGGGGGCGGCGTCGGCGCTCACCGACGATCTCATCGCGCTTGGCGCGCCGGCGTTGTCGCGCGACGATCGGCTTCGCGCCTTCGAGCACCTGCGCGTCCCGCCGGTGAGCACGCTCAGCGAAGCGACCATCATCCGCATCGGACAGGTCGTCGGCGCCCAACAAATCATCCTCGGCTCGTTCGCGATCGACGGCAGCTCGTTGACCATCCGTGTTCAACCGATTCGGCTCGACACGGGCCGGCGTTTTCCCGAAATCAGCGAGAGCGGTGCGTTGAACGACTTCTTCGCGCTGCTGGCGAAGGTGGCGCGCCGTCTGCTGCCCGATTCGACGGTCTCGACGGCCGAAATGGAAAGCGGACACCCGCCGCTCTCCGCCTTCGAGCAGTTCGTGAAGGGATCGGTTGCGGAGAACCCCGCGACGCAGATCGTGTTCCTGAAAGAGGCATTGCGCTACGCGCCCGACTATCAGCGCGCACGGCTGGCGTTGTGGAATGTCTATGCGGAGCAAGGCGACCACAAGCAGGCGTTCGACGTTGCGCGGCAGGTGCCCGCGAACAGCCCGCTCGCGCGGCAGGCGCGCTTTCGCGCCGCGCTGTCGCTGCTCAGCCTCGGTCGTCACTCGGAGGCGATCGACGCGCTGACCGCCCTCAATCGAGAGAAGCCCGACGCGACGTTGCTCAACGACATCGCTGTCGCGCAGCTTCGCCTCGCCGCCAGGTCGCCCGACGCGTGGTCGGTGGAATTCTTCAAAGCGGCGATCAACGCGAATCCCTCCGACCCGGACATCGCGTTCAACCTCGGCTACGCATCTTGGCTCGCGCACGACACGCTGAACGCCGTGCGGTGGCTGCGTGAAACGGTGCGCCGCAATCCCGCGGACGATACGGCGCACTGGGTGCTTGGCGTGGCGCTGCAGGCCTCGGCGAACGCAGCGGAAGGGCAGCGGGAGAAGGATCTCGCCAGGCGACTCGCCTCCAAGTGGGTGGATTGGGATGGCAAGCACGGGGGAACCAGCACCCTTCCGCCGAACCTCGAGCGTGTGAAGACCGAGCTCGATGCGGCCAGTGCATCGCGCGTCGAGGACGCCATCGCGGCGGCCGAGCAGCGCGATCAACGCGACGAAGCGGCCTTTCACGTGCAGAGCGGCCGCCGCCTGTATCAGGCGCAGCGCGACGCGGACGCCATCGGCGAGCTCCGTCGCGCGATTTATCTGTCGCCGTACGACCGCGAGGCGCATTTGTTGCTCGGACGCGCCTACCTGCGTGAGGGCCAAGTCGCGGACGCGATCGACGAGCTGAAGATCTCTATTTGGAGCGACGACCAGACCGACGCGCGCATCGCGCTCGCCGAGGCCTACGTTCAGACGAAGAACCTGGACGACGCGCGCAGCGAGCTGCAGACAGTCCTCACCCGCGAACCGTCGAACCCTGCCGCCAAGGCCCTCCTCGAAAAAATCGATACGCACTAGGGGTTGCGTGTTAGAATCGCAGCACCTCAACTAATGGGAGACGAAGGCCTGCATGAGATTCAGCTGAATGGAAAACAGCTGGTCTTCCTGTTCATGGCCTCCACCGTCGTCGCCGTGGTCATCTTTCTCTGCGGCGTCATGGTTGGCCGCGGCGTGCGCGCGCAACGCCCGGCGGATGCCGTAGAGGCGTCGATCGATGCTGTCACCGATCCGACGGCGCCTACCGAGCCACCACCCGCGACGGAAACGCCATCAACCGCCAGCATCCCAAGCAACGCGCCCGTCGCGGCGAATGAAACGCTGACGTATCCGAACCGGTTGGAAGGGCAGGACCCGCCAGAGGAGAATCTCAGGCCGCGATCTGCTGCGGGATCGCCTCCGCCGGCAAAACCCGTCGCGACAACGGCGAAAGCACCCAAAGCGCCGAAGCCGGAACCCGAGAAACCCGCGAAGGCGGAGAAACCCGCCGCGGCGAATGCCGCGCAGGATACGACTCCGGCCGAGCCGAGCGGCAGCGGGTTCGTGGTGCAGGTCGCCGCCGTGAACGATCGGCGCGAGGCGGACGCCATCGCAAGACGCCTCTCCGACAAAGGTTATCCGTCCTTCGTGACGACGCCGCGCAACGGTGTGCCGAAGATGTTCCGCGTCCGCATCGGGAAATATCCGACGCGGCGCGAGGCCGAGACCATCGCCGCCCGCCTCGAAAAAGAAGATCAGTTCAAGCCCTGGATAACGAAGTAGCGTCGCTGCGTGACGCATGCCCGTTGGCGGGCAACAAGATCAGCCCGAACAGGTAGAGCATCAGCGTGAAGAAGGCGACGTAGCCGCTCGCGGGACGAAGGACATCCTGCGTCACGGTCCCGAGCGTGACCCCTTCGAACAGCATCTGGACCGCGCGCGTGAAGACTCCCTGCGCCGGCTGCGACAGCGCCGACAGGACGACGAACTTCAGAACGAAGGCCGAGCCGAATATCACGAGTAGGCTGCGCAATGCGCGCACGCGATCCGGCGAAGCCGCCATCGTGTTGGCGAGCAGCAGCAGGAACGCGACGTTGAAGAGCACGCGGGGCACGCCGGCGTCGGGCGTCGCTGCGTTGAATGCCTGGGCGGTGGCGAGAAAGACCGCGAGGACGACCACGAGGCCATTCAGATTGGCCAGCGTGGACCGCGACGGGTGCATGAGCCGGTCAGGCGCGAGCGCGCCGCAGCGGACGAGCAGCGCGAGCAGCAGCAGCGACAGCACCAGCGCGAAGAGCGGAGGCGGCAGCAGCGCCACGCGATCCGAGATGCGCAGGCCGCCGAGGAGCGCGACCGTGAGAAAGGTGATCGGCAGCGCGATCGCTTCGCGAGCCGCGCTCATTTTCGTGAGCGCAGCAGCCGGAGGGGGTTGAAATTCGAGGCATCTCGCCGCAGGCCTGCCTCGAGCTCCGCCTTCAACTCGTCTCCGCTCCGCATCTGCAGATCCGTGTCGTCGACGACGATCCGTCCACCGGGCGCGCGCGCAATCGCGCGGTTCACCGCCTCGAGGCCCTGCGCGAACAGCGCCTCGTCTGCATAGAGCCGCCCCCATCCCTGGCGGTAATAGCTGTAGGCGATATAGAACTGCGTCCGCGAATCCTGCTGCGCCGGATCGGCGCGTGCGAATGCTAAGCGGGCCGCCGCGAACTCACCGCGCCGGAAGAGTCCCAGCCCGTCCTCCAACGCCTGCGGGTCGACGCGATACGCGCCGATGCTCGCCGAGAGTCCGCCGGCGACCTCAGCGGCACTTTGCGGCTGCCGCGCATAGACCCAGCCGATGAACGTGGCGTAGGCGAGGGCGATGACCAGACCGATGGCACGAACCGTCGCATCAGGCATCAGCGGTCCATGTTAGTTCACCGGTCGCGGCGACCTTCGGCGGCGCGGTCCGGCACGCCTCCTGCTGTGATAGCAGGCCGGAGGACAAAAAAGTGCTGTATTACGCGCTTGTATTTCTCATCGTGGCCCTGGTCGCCGGGCTCCTGGGCGTCTCCGGCGTCGCGGCGATCGCCTCGCAGATCGCGTGGGTGCTGTTCGTGATCGCCATCGTGCTCTTCATCGTCCACCTCGTGACCGGGCGCCGCCGCGTGCTCTGATTCCTGCTGCTGAGGCGTGCCTCCCGTGCGACCGTTGTGTAAAATTCCGCGGCATGCGCGCGCCTACAACGTTGCTCGGGGTCGTTGTTCTCAGTACGGCTCTTTTCGCACAGGGTGGCGCCGGCACGTTGACGGGAATCGTCACCGGACCTGCCGGCGCTCCGGTTCCCGACGCCCCGATCCAGGCAAAGAACCGGCAAAGCGGTGCGGTCGTGCGCTCGGCTTCTGCCGCCGACGGCCGCTATCGCCTTGCGCCGATGCCTGCCGGCTCATACGACATCTCCCTCACGATGCCGTGTTGTGCGTATCAACCATTCGTGCAGCAGGACGTCGCGATCGCGGCGGGGCAGACGCGGCAGTTGGACGTGCGGCTGGACGAAGGCGCGTCGTTCAATACGGCCGGCGACGATCCTGGTGAGCTTGCCGCGGTGATTCGCAGGCGCCAGAAGGTGCCGTCACGCCCCGTGCCTCGTCTCGCGGGGAAGCCCGATCTCTCTGGCGTGTGGCTGAACAACGACGATCGCTATCCCGAGCAGCCGGCGCTGCTTCCGTGGGCAGCGCAGGCGCTGCAGGAGCGGCTTGGCAACGCGCTCAAGGACGCACCGCACACGCGATGCCTGCCGCAGGGGCTGCCGACGCCCGCCTCGATCGGACCATTCCTGGCGAAGCTGGTGCAGACGCCGTCGCTGCTCGTAGTGCTGTTCGAGGATAGCGGCGGCTTCCGGCAGATCTTCATGGATGGCCGCCCGCATCCTCAGGATCTCGATCCGAGCTGGGTCGGACACTCGATCGGCAAGTGGGACGGTGACACGCTGGTCGTCGACACCATCGGCTACAACGATCAGAGCTGGATTGGCATCTATCCGCATTCCGAGATGCTGCATGTGACCGAGCGGATTCGGCGCCCCGACTTCGGGCATCTCGACGTCAACGTGACGTTCGACGATCCTGGCGCCTTCGGCGCGCCCTACCATCAGACATTGATCTGGGATCTCCTGCCTGCCGAGGACGTTGTCGCGTACGTCTGCGAGAACAACAAGGCCGAGCATCTGGTCGGAAAGTGACACCTATGCGGACACTGCTCGTCGCGTCGGCGCTCGCCGCAGTCGTGCTGGCGGCCGCACCCGGCTACGCGCACCATTCGTTCGCCGCCGAGTTCGACGGCGACAAGCCGATCAAGCTTTCAGGCACGGTGACGAAGGTCGAATGGACCAATCCGCACGCGTGGATTTACATCGACGCGATGGACGAGTCCGGCAAGACTGCGAACTGGGCCTGGGAACTTGGAAGCCCGACCAGCCTCGTCCGTCTCGGATGGACGCGCAGTTTGTTGAAAGTCGGCACGTCCGTCACGTTCGAAGGCAGCCGCGCGCGCGACGGCAGTAACACGGCAAACGCGCGGAGCGTCACGTTGAACAGCACCGGACAGAAGCTGCTGGGCGCCTCGAGTCAGCGGCAGGCTCCGTAAGGACGTGAACGGCCCTGCCGCGATTACCATTTATCTTCCGGAGCCGCTGCGCACCTACGCCGGCGGCATCGTCGAGTTGGCGGTGTCGGCCGGCACCGTGCGCGCGATGCTCGAAGAGCTCGAGCGGACGCAATCCGTGCTCTATCGCAACGTGTGCGATGAAACCGGTGCGGTGCGCCGGCACTTGAACATCTTCGTGAATGCGGACAACGTGCGGGACCGCGACGGTCTCGCCACCACATTGAAGCCGGGCGATGTCGTCACCATCGTCCCCGCGGTATCAGGAGGCTGACAGTGGCAGATCGCGTAATCCTGACGATCGGTACCAAGAAAGGCGTGTTCGTCGCGGAGGGCGCCAAGGCGCGCGGCAGCTTCGCGCTGCGCGGTCCGTTCGGACCCGGCGTTCCCGTCTATTCGACCCTTATCGACACGCGTGGCACGCCGAAGCTGTACGCCTCGAGCTGTAATCCCTTCTTCGGGATGAAGGTGCTGCGCTCCACGGACATGGGCAAGACGTTCAAGGAAACGAAGTCCGCGCCGGCGTTTCCCAACGGCGATGGGCGCGCGCTCGTGAACATCTGGTCGCTCGAGGCGGGCGGCGACAAAAAGGATCTGTGGTGCGGTGCGGAGCCGGCGGCGCTATTCAGGAGCGCCGACGGTGGCGATTCGTGGCAGATGATGCCGGGCATCAGCAATCACGAGCACTCACGCAAATGGCAGCCGGGCAACGGCGGCCTCTGCATGCACACGATCATCCGCGATGGCGATCGCGTCCATCTCGGCATCTCGACGGGCGGCCACTACCTCAGCGAAGACGGCGGCAACACCTTCCGCGCGGCCAACAAAGGCGTCGGCGCCGGCTTCCAGCCGGACCCGTATCCGGAGTTCGGCCAGTGCGTTCACAAGATCGTGCGGCATGACGATGCGCCTGGCCGCCTCTACATGCAGAACCACGGGGGCTGGTCGGAGTGGACCGGTCCGGGCGGTCCGCGGCCGGACATCGGCGTGCTGCGCAGCGACGACTACGGCCACTCGTGGCGCTCGATTGCGAAGGGACTGCCGAGCGACTTTGGTTTTCCCATCGTCGTGCATCCGCACGACCCCGACACCATCTACGTCATGCCGCTCGAGCCGATGACGCGCACATGCCCCGGCGCCGCGCCTGCCGTGTGGCGCAGCGAGAACGGCGGCGATTCGTGGAAACGCGTCGCCCGCGGGCTGCCGAAGAAGCAAAGCTATTTCACGATCCTGCGCGATGCGATGACGATGGACGACCTGAAGACGCCTGCGCTCTACTTCGGGACGACGACGGGCCAGCTGTGGGTCGGCAGAGAAGGGGGCGAGCAGTTCGATTGCCTGTTCGACGCGCTGCCGCCGATTCACAACGTGAAAGTCGCGGTCGTCTGATGGCATCGTAAGGGACCACGGAGGAGAGGACGGCCGCCGTGGCTTGTCTGGCCGGTTGACATACATAGAAGCGCAATGTATAACGCTGCTTTGTATGGACTTCGGCAAGGACCTCGTCGCCGCCTCCGCGACGCCGCTCGTGCTGGCGATCCTCGCGGAGGGCGACAGCTACGGCTACGCCATCATCAAGCGCGTGACGGAGCTGTCCGGCGGGCACCTGCAGTGGACCGACGGGATGCTGTATCCCGTGCTGCACCGGCTCGAGCGGCAGGGCATGGTCGCGGCGAAGTGGGGCACCTCGGAAACGGGACGTCGCCGGAAGTACTACCGGCTCACGCGCGACGGGCGGCAGCAGCTCGCCGCCGAGCGGCAGCGATGGAAGGTCGTGGACCAGACGCTCCACGCAATCTGGATGAAGACCAGTCCCGCATGACGACCTCTTCAACGGCAATAGTCGAGGAGCAGATCGCGCAGTGGCGTGGCTACTTACGTCGCCGTCGCGCGATCGATGGACACGATGTCCAGGAGCTCGAAGGGCACCTCCGCGATCAGATGGCGGCGCTCACGAGCGCGGGGCTCGCGGGCGACGAAGCGTTTCTCGTCGCGGTCAAGCGGATGGGGAACCTCGATTCGGTTTCCAGAGAGTTTGCGCGCGAGCATTCGGAGCGCCTGTGGAAACAGCTCGTCATCGCCCGAGATGACGACGCCGACGCGTCGCACTGGTCGAGCGTGCGCCACGAAGCACTGGTGGTTTTCGGCATTGCGGCCGCCGCCGCCGCCGCCGTCAAAGTGCCAGAGCTGTTCGGTAAACACATCCTCAACAGCAACGACGTGGCGTTCTACGACGGCGACACCGCGTTCTACCAGCGCAACGCCAGCTTCTTCGTCTTGCCACTGCTCGCGGTTTACTTCGCCTGGAAGCGCGGCCTGAATGCGCGTGTCTGCGCGGCGCTCGCTGTGTCATTCGCGTTGGCGGCGGCGCTTGTCAATCTTTATCCATTCGTACGTGGCGGCAGTACGCAGAACCTTACCGCCTTGCACCTGCCGATTACGCTGTGGCTCGCCATCGGCGTCGCGTATGCCGGCGGCCACTGGTTCGGCGGCAACGGCCGCATGAACTTCGTCCGCTTCTCCGGCGAGCTCGTCATCTACTTCGTGCTGATCGCGCTCGGCGGGGGAGTGCTGACCGCGTTCACCGTCATGATGTTCCAGGCCATCGGGGTCAAGGTCGATTGGTTCGTCGGCGGGTGGCTGGTGCCGTGCGGAGCGGCGGGCGCGGTGATCATCGCGTCCTGGCTCGTCGAAGCGAAGCAGAGCGTGATCGAAAACATGGCGCCGGTGCTGACGCGGATCTTCACGCCGCTGTTCACCCTGATCCTGCTCGCGTTTCTGGCGACGATGGCGTGGACGGGCAACGCCATCGACATCAAGCGCGAAGTCCTCATTTCGTTCGACCTGCTGCTGGTGCTCGTCGTCGGTCTCGTCCTCTACGCCGTGTCGGCGCGCGATCCGCAGGCGCCGCCCGATTACTTCGACACCCTGCAACTGCTGCTCGTGACGAGCGCGCTGTTGGTGGATGCGCTGGCGCTCGCGGCAATCACGAGCCGCATCAGCGAGTTCGGCTTTACGCCGAATCGTGTCGCGGCCTTCGGCGAGAACATCATTCTGCTGGTGAACCTGGTCGGATCCGCGTGGCTCTACTTGCAGCTGCTTCGTGGGCGATCATCGTTCGCGGCCCTCGAGCGATGGCAGGTGAATTACCTGCCGCTCTACTCCCTGTGGGCCGCGCTCGTCGTCATCGTCTTCCCGCCGCTGTTCGTGTTTTCGTAAAGCCGCGCGGCACGCTACCGATCATCGTCGTGCTCTTCGACATCGAGGCGCCCGGCGGTAGCTCCGGTGGTGCGCGCGATCGTCCCGAGGCGCATGAAGCGGTCGTGCAGCGAGCGCAATTCCTCTTCGGAGAGCTTCTCGACGGCAATCAGCGAGTTGTGCGCGTGCTTGTGCGCGGCAATGAGCTCGTTGACCTTCAGCTGGAGCGCAAGCGTGTCCTTGTTCTGCGCGCGCTGGATGACGAACACCATCACGAACGTGATCACGCTCGTCGTTGTGTTGATGAAGAGCTCCCACCGATCGGAGTAGTGAAAGATCGGGCCGGCGACGGCCCAGGCGATGACCAGCGTCATGGCGGAAGCGAACGCGGCGTTGCGCCCCGACCAGTTGGTGGCGGCGGTGGCGATACGCTCGAGCAGCGATGCGTGGTGCGCCGTGCGCCGCAGGGTGTCGGAAGTAGAGAACGGTATGACGCCTGGAGAACCTTGGGAATTCAGAGAAGAAACTTGGGAATTCATAGGGAAACAGCGTTGCAATGGATGGGCCCGGAAGGCACGGCAGGAAATGTGCACCGTGGCTGGGCAGGGACAAAGGAAGGTACCTGGAATTGAGTTCGATATACCCCAAGGTCGCTCTCATTACCGTTCTCTTCAGTATCAGCGCTGCCTGCGGCAGCATCAGCAACACACCGACAGCGCCAACGGCCGTCACGCGCACGCCGACGCCGACACCCGCGCCCGCTCCTGCTCCGACACCTGAGCCGTCACCGGCTCCGGCTCCGGAACCGGCGCCTGCGCCTGCACCAGCTCCCGCGCCAGCGCCACCGCCACCGCCACCGCCCGCGCCAACATCGCCGACCGCGCCGACGATCTCGAACATGAATGCGTACTTTTCGGGCAAGTCGTGCATACGTGCGGCAGATCACCTCACAGGTAGCGCACTGGTCGTCGCCTTCGATTTCACCGATCCGAACGGCGATGTCAGCGGCGGCAAGGTTATGCTCAACAGGACGTACAACACCGGACGTTCCGAATGGCACGCCTCGCCCGTTCCCGGTGAAGCCATCCTCACTGGTTCGTCGTCGACGGGGCACATCGAGATCGATGTGGAATGCCCGCTCTACGACAACAACCAGACGTCGGTCGAGGCCATCACGTTGATCGACGCCTCGGGCCTGACGTCGAACAGTCTCTCGGTCACCATGCAACGACCAGCCGGCGCGCCCTAGGCGCCGGCTCTTCTCTCCCCGCCTCGCTTTCCCGCCCGCTTTCCCACTCGCGTTCAACGTGCGTTGACACCCCCCGGGAGCAGGAGTAGAGTCGCGCCTCGACCCTTTCCTTTCGTCGCGCGTGATCTGCAGCCTCTGGGTGTCTCGTTACAAGGAGGAATGCGATGGGCGGCCGGACGGTCCTGGGTGTCTTTTCAGTTTGTGTCCTCGTGATCTGCGCCACTGCCTCGGCGCAGAATTCCAACGGCAGCATTGCGGGGGTGGTCAAGGATGCATCGGGTGCGGTTCTGCCCGGCGTCACCGTTGAAGCCGCCAGCCCTGTCCTCATCGAAAGAGCCCGGACCGCGGTTACCGACGGCCAGGGCCTCTACCGGATTGTGGATTTACGTCCGGGGTCGTACACCGTCACCTTCACTCTCCAGGGATTCAGCACCCTGAAGCGTGAAGGGCTCGACCTCACCGCGGGGTTCACCGCGACCGTCAACGCCGACCTCAAGGTCGGCGAGCTCGCTGAAACGATCACCGTCTCGGGCGAAACGCCCGTCGTGGACCTGCAGAACGTGCGGCAGCAGACGACGCTGTCGCGCACGACGCTCGAGGCGCTGCCGACGACTGGTCGTATCAGCCAGCTCGTGAACTTCATCCCCGGCGCCGTCGTCGGCAACCCCGTCTGGCAGAGCGTCGGCGGACTCGACGAGCGCGCCAATGCGTTTTCGGCGCACGGCGGACGGTTCGACGACAACGTGCCCATCATCGATGGACTGCCGCAGCGCCTGCAGGGCGGCGCGGTCTTCGTCTTCAACCAGTTGACGATGCAGGAAGTGGGCGTCGAGACCGGCGGCATCTCCGCCGATCGCAACACCGGCGGCGTGCAGATGAACATCGTGCCGAGAGACGGCGGCAATTCGTTTTCCGGCGCCTTCAACACGTCGCACACCGCCCCGTCGCTGCAGGCGGACAATCTCAACGACGAGCTGCGCGCGCGCGGCCTGAGCTTCTCGTCGTCGCTGAAGAAGCACTACGACACGGGCGGCGCGTTCGGCGGACCGATCCTCCGCGACAAGCTCTGGTTCTTCGCCGGAACGCGGTTCGGCGCCAACCAGCAGTACCAGCAGGGGAACTACTTCAACAAGCTGCAGAACCAGAAGGTCGGCACCGACCCGGTGTACCGCGTCACGTTCTACGAGCCGGATTTGAGCCGGCCGGCGTTCACCAACGACTACTACCACGACTTCAGCCTGCGCCTGACGCTGCAGGCCTCGAAGAAGAACAAGTTCGTCGTCTCGTACGAGGCGCAGCCGAACTGCAGCTGCTTCTGGCCCATCCTCGAGCTCGGGCCGCAGAACAACGTGCAGGGCACGCCGGAAGCGGTCGGCGCGCACAACTACAAGGTGAACTACCTGCCGCTTCTCACCTGGACGTCAACCGTCAGCAGCCGCCTGCTGATCGAAGCGGGCGCATCGGCCAACGTGTTCGACAACGAAACGATGCGGGCAGATCCGAGCGTCGGCACCGACACGATTGCCATCACCGAGCTGTCGACGAACTTCCGCTACGGTTCGCGCGCGCTCAGCCTGACGCACGCGGGCGGCTACCGCATTCAGCACAACCGCCAGTACCGTCAGCGCGCATCCGTCTCCTACGTGACCGGGCCGCATTCGCTGAAGACCGGCGTCGATCTGGCGGAATACTCCGAAGGCGCGCCGGACTGGGCCAACGATCCGAACCAGATCAACGGCGCGCGTTCGTACACCTTCCGCGATCGCATCCCCCAGCAGGTGACGATCTGGGCGGTCCCGTTCGAGGCGATGTGGCGTTCGCGCGATATCTCGGCCTACGCGCAGGATCAGTGGACCATTCGGCAGCTGACGCTCAACCTCGGCGTCCGCTTCAACAACTTCAACGGCTACGCGCCCGAGACGCACATGCCCGCCGGGCCGTTCGTGCCAGACCGCGTCTTTTCGCGGACGAAAAACGCGCCGAACTGGACGAACCTGAATCCGCGAGTCGGCGGCGCGTTCGACCTCTTCGGCAACGGCAAGACCGCCGTCAAGGCCTCGCTGGGACGTTACACCCCGTACTCGATCGCCGCCGTCGACATTCCGGCGAACAACCAGGCCGCCAGCACGACGCGCACGTGGAACGACGTCAATGGCAACTACGTGCCCGATTGCGACCTGCACAGTGCGGTCGCCAACGGCGAATGCGGCGCGTGGTCGGACCTGACCTTCGGCCAGATCCGCGGCGCCAGCACACGCCGCGTCGCGGACGCGCTCGGCGGCTTCAACCTGCAGGACTTCAACTGGCAGCTCGCCGCGCAGGTGCAGCACCAGCTGCGGCCGAACGTGGCGCTGAACGCCGGCTACTTCCGCACGTGGTACGGCAACTTCCTCGTCACCGACAACCAGGCGACGTCGGTGAGCGACTACGACCCGTACTGCGTCACGGCGCCGACGGATCAACGGCTTCCCGGCGGCGGCGGCAACCAGATCTGCGGCCTCTACGACATCAAGCCCGCCGTCTTCGGCCGCGTCGACAACGTCGTCACGCAGCACACGCACTACGGCAAGCAGAAGGAGGTCTTCAACGGCGTCGACGTCGGCCTCGAGGCGCGGCTGGCGCGCGGCGCGCGGTTCCAGGCGGGCGTGAGCCTCGGGCGGACGATGACCGACACGTGCGACATGAACAGCTTGCCGCAGGTGCTGCCGAACACCATCGCGGGGACCGCGGTGTCGACGTCGGTGGTGACGCCGCGGACGTCGGACTTCTGCCACATCAGCCGGCCGTGGACGGCGGCCACGGGGCTGAACCTCGTCGCCATCTACCCGCTGCCGTGGGCCTTGCAGTTCAGCGCGATCTACGTCGACAAGCCCGGCATTCCGGTCGTGGCAAGCCGCGCCTACACGAACGCCGAGATCCGGCAGTCGCTCGGGCGCGACCTCGGGCAGTGCCGCGGCGCCGCGACCTGCAATGCCACGGTCGTCATCAACACCATGCCGGATGCCAGCTACTTCGAAGACCGGCTGCGGCAGACGGACATCCGCTTCACGCGCGCGTTCACCGTCGGCAAGATGCGCGTGCGCGGCAACGGCGACCTGTACAACCTGTTCAACGCGAGCAACGTCCTGAGCATGACCACGCGCTACTCGGGCACCAACGGAGGACAGTGGCTGCGGCCGCTGCAGATTCTCGGCGGGCGCATGTTCAAGGTCAGCGCGCAGGTCGATTTTTAGCCTTCGCGTGGAGGGTGACGTGAGAAGGTGCCTCACTCTCGTCGTCGCATCCGGCGCTCTCGTCATGTCGATGCTCGTGCACACGGACGCGCAGAACCGTGTCACGAGCATCGCGTCCGGTGGGACTCCCGTCGTCGCCGACAGCCAGGTGAATGGCCCGGTGCCGCGCTTGCCGGACGGCCATCCCGACCTGTCGGGACCGTGGCTCGGCGGCGGTTCGAATGCCGACATCGAACGTGACGGGGGGCTCAAGGCCGGCGAGCTGCCGCTGCTGCCGTGGGCGAAGCAACTGCGCGACAGCCGGAAAGAGCAGGACGAACCGTACGTCGCGTGCACGCCGATGAGCGTGCCGCGCATCAATCCGTTCCCGTGGAAGATGGTCTACAGCCTGACGCCGAAAGGGATCACGGAGATCTACATCCTCCACGAGCTCGGCGATGGCGGCGCGCATCGCGTCGTCTACATGGACGGACGCACACACCCGGACGCGAAGCATCTGTTCACGACGTGGTACGGCCATTCGATCGGCCACTGGGAAGGGGACACGCTCGTCATCGACACGGTCGGCTACAACGACAAGTTCTGGTTCGACAGCCGCGGCACGCCGCACACCGAACAACTGCACACGATCGAGCGGTTCTCCCGGCCGAACTTCGGGACGCTCGTCAACGACTTCACGCTCGAAGATCCAGGCGCCTACTCGCGGCCGGTGCAGCTGAAATTCACCGCGCGGCGCGTGCGCCAGGACGTCGAGCTGATGGAAGACATCTGCACCGAGGACAACCAGGCGGGCATCGCGGGCGGCTACAAGCTCAATCCGTACAACGAAAAGGACGCGCCCATCAGCGGCAGGTAACGCACTTCCTCTCCGGAGGTCCCCATGAAACGGGTGATAGCGGAGTTGTGTTCCGGCGTACTGGTCCTTCTACTCACCAACAGCATCGCCTTGGCGCAGCTGTCGACCGCCGAGTTGAGCGGCCGCGTGACCGACCAGAGTGGTGCCGTGCTGCCGGGCGTCACGGTGACCGCCACGCAGACCAATACCGGCCTGGTGAAAACCGACGTCACCGACGGCAACGGCTCGTACTCGCTGACCAACCTGCCGACTGGTCCGTACCGGCTGGAAGTCTCGCTCTCCGGCTTCCGCACCTACGTGCAGACCGGCATCGTCCTGCAGGTGGCGGCCTCGCCGGTCGTCAACGTCGCGTTGTCGGTCGGCAGCCTCGAGGAGTCCGTCACCGTCGAAGGTGCCGCGCCGCTCGTGGACGTGAAGAGCGCCGGCATCAGCGACGTCGTGCGCAACGAGGAGATCGTGCAGCTGCCGCTCAACGGCCGCAATCCGGTGGAGCTCGTCATGATCGCCGGCGCCGCGGTGCAGACGATCAGCTCCACGCAGCGCGCGCTGCCGGGCAGCCTCGGCGTGTCCGTCGCGGGCGGGCAGTCGTTCGGCGTCGCCTACGTCCTCGACGGCGCCATGCACAACAACCCGCAGGACAACCTGAACATGCCGTTTCCGTTTCCCGACGCGCTGCAGGAGTTCAGCGTCGCGACGAGCGGATTGAGCGCGCAGAACGGCGTCCACTCGGGCGCCGCGGTCAACGCGGTCACCAAGTCGGGAACGAACCGCTTCTCCGGCAACGGCTTCGAGTTCGTGCGCGATCGGCGCTTCAATTCGACGAACCCCTTCTCGCCGATCGGGTCCGACGGCACGCGCGTGGACGACGGGCTGAATCGCAACCAGTTCGGCGGCACGCTCGGCGGGCCGCTGATTCACAACAAGCTGTTCTTCTTCGGCGGCTACCAGGCGACGCGGGTGCACCAGCTGCCGGCGGCGAACATCGCGTGGGTGCCGACGGCGCAGATGCTCGCCGGCGACTTCACGACGTTCGCCTCGCCGGCGTGCAATGGCGGGCGCCAAATCACGCTGCGCGGCGGTTTCGAGAACAACCGCATCGACCCCGCGAAGTTCAGCCCCGCCGCGCTGAACCTCGTCAAATACCTGCCGAAGACGACCGATCCGTGCGGACAGGTCACCTACCCGCTGCGCGCCGACAGCGACGAACGGCAGTACGTCAGCCGCGTGGACTACCAGCGGACGTCGGACGACACGATCTTCGTCCGCTACATGGCGACGAAATTCGACAAGCCGATCCCGATGCGCGAAGGAGACAGCCCGTTGTCGCTCTACGACGCCGCGAACAACATGAACGTGCTCGGCTTCGACGCGCTGGCGCACTCGCTGGCGGTCGGCGACACGCGCGTCCACGGTTCGAACACCGTGAATTCCCTGCGCTTCACCTTCAATCGCAGCGGCGTGTATCGCCTCGCGCCGCAGACCTTCGAGCCGCACGATATCGGGGCCGACGTCTACAGCTACGCGCCGCACGTCGGCGTGTTCATCGTCTCGGGCAACGGATTCCAGATCAACAACCCCGGTCCGAGCCGCTTCACGATGAACGCCTCGCAGCTGAGCGATGACCTCACGCTCGTGCGCGGCGATCATCAACTGGCGGTGGGCGGCAGTGTCGCCTACTGGCAGTTCCACTTCCTCTCGCACGCCCGCTCCGGCGGGAACTGGAACTTCACGGGCCAGCTGACGGGCCTCGGGCTCGCCGACCTGCTCACGGGGCGCGTGGGCCGGCTCGAACACGGCGGACCCGCGATTCTGCCGATGGAGCAGTGGTATACGGGACTCTACGCGCAGGATGCGTGGCGGGCGACGAGCCGCATCACGATCAACGCGGGCGTACGCTGGGAGCCGTACCTGGGCCAGACCGTGACCAACGGGTCCGTCTACAACTTCAGCCTCGACAACTTCAAGAACAACGTCAAGACGACGCAGTACGTCAACGCGCCAGCCGGTCTCGTCTATCCCGGCGACCCCGGCTTCCCGCCCGGGCGATCGGGAGTGAACAAGGAGTGGTGGAACTTCTCGCCGCGCGTCGGCGTGGCGTGGGACGCCAGCGGCAACGGCCGCACCGCCGTGCGCGGATCGTACGGCCTGACCTACGACCTGCCGAACGGCGAGTACGAGTTGATCAACGCGAACTCGCCGCCGTTCGGCAATCGCACGCTCGTCGAGGATCCTCCCGGCGGATTCGATCATCCCTATACGCAATTCGGCGGGGATCCGCATCCGTTCGTCACGGGTCGCGATACACCCTACATCCCCTACGGCGCGTTCGGCTCCGTCGATCCGAACATCAACTCGCCGCGCATCCAGCAGTGGAACGTGACGGTCGAGAAGCAGTTCGGGCGCGCCTGGCAGGCGGAGGCGAGCTACATCGGCAGCTACACGGATCGGCTGTGGAACCAGGTGGCGATCAATCCCGGAGTGTTTCTCGGCCTCGGCCCGTGCACGTTGCCGGACGGCGTCTTCTATCCGGTCTGCAGCACGAACGGGAATCTCAATCAGCGGCGCGTCTTCTCGCTGAACAACGTGAACCCCGCGGCGGCGCTCTTGATCGGCAACATGGACATGCACATGTCGAACGGGACGCAGGCCTATCGCGGCATGAAGCTGTCGTTCCAGCACCGCGCCGGCAGCGGCGTCAGCGCCGGCGGCAATTACACGCTGTCGCGCTGCTACGGCGATCCGGCGTTCCAGACGGGCGGCTTCCCGCAGATCGCCAACGGCTACACCGACCCGCAGCATCCCGGATTCGATCGCGGTCCCTGCGATCAGGATCGCACGCACATCGCGGTGTTCAACGCCGGTGCGCAGGTGCCGCGCTTCGACAACCGCGCCGCGCGGGTCGCGTTGTCGGACTGGCGCGTGTCCGGGATCTTCAGCGCGCGCTCGGGCCAGCCGCTCAACGTGATTTCCGGCCAGGACCGCGCCTTTACCGGCATCCAGAACCAGCGCGTCGATCAGGTGCTCGACAATCCCTACGGCGACAAGACGCTCAACAGCTGGCTCAATCCGGCCGCCTTCGCGCTGCCCGCGCCGGGTACGCTCGGCAACTTCAAGCGCAACAGCGTCCGGGCGCCGGCATTCCGCACGCTCGACGTCGCCGTTTCGCGGCTTCTCCCGTTCGGCGCCTCGCGCAACCTCGAGTTGCGCGTCGAGACCTTCAACTTGCTGAACACGTTCAACTGGGGGCCGCCGGGGCTGATCAACTCGGACCGCACGCACGTCAACTTCAGCTCGGGTGCGTTCGGCCGCATCACGACGATGCAGGGCGCGCCGCGGATTATGCAGTTTGGGATTAAGTACGGGTTCTGACGCAGGTTAACTTCCAACGTCCAACTGCCAACTTCCAAGAAGCCTGATGTCGCAACAACAGGCTCCTTGGGAGTTTGATTTTGGGAGTTGGCAGTTACGTTTTGGGATACCAGTTCAGCAGGCGAACTTCGATGCCCGAGCCCTTCAACGCGTCGGCGAACTCCTGCGGGTTCTGGCCCATGTAGTGGTACGGAATCGCGACCTTCGGCTTGAACTCCTTCACGCATGTCGCGGCTTCGGCCGGCGTCATCGTGTACGGCAGGTTCATCGGCATCAGCGCCACGTTCACGTTCGTCACCCACGTCGACATCGCCGGGACGCACTCGGTATCGCCGGCGACGTAGATCTGCGCAGCCTTCAGCTGCCGCACGTCCGCCAGCTTGTCGCTGAAGGCAAGCACGTAGCCCTGGCCGCGTCCTCTCGGGTGATAGAACTGCCCCGGCGACGGGCCGCGCTGGATGTTGTAGGCCGGCACCGAGATGACGGTGATGCCGACGAGCGACTGCTCGTTGGTCCGCATCTGGTTGTTCTGCATGACCGTGGGATTCGGTATCTGCTTCATGTCCGCCACGGCCTGCGGGACGACCACGGGCGCGCCCGGCTTGCGCAGCTTGGCGACCGCTGCCGCGTCGTAATGATCGGGGTGGATGTCAGTAACGAGGATGAGATCGGCCGGTTTTGCCTTGGAGAGATCCGCCATCATCGCCACCGGGTCGACGATGACGACCTTGCCGCCCTGTTCGATCTGGACGCTGGCGTGGCCCAGCGCCGTGATGGTGAGCGCGCCGCCCGGCGCCTCCACCATGGTCGTCGTGGACTGCTGGGCGTAGCCCGCCGACACCATCGTTGCAAACAAGAACGCCACGCTCCACCGGAGTTTCATAAAAGTCCTCCCTTCGCCGCGACGTGGCGGGATTATACTCCCCGCGAGGTCGGACCGCATGAGCGATCCGCCCAGGACAGCGCTGTCGCGTCGCCGTGCGACGCGACTGGAGGTTCGCCTATGACAGTCGGAGCGAGGCGGGTGTTTGCATGCGCCGCGATCGTCTGTGCGGCGTGTCTGGTCACGGTGGTCGGTCTGCGGGCACAGACCGCGCCGGAACGGGTCCCGATGGTGGAGGAAACCTTCAAGACCGTCCAGCTGCTGCGCGGCATTCCCACCGACACGTTCTTCGAAGTGATGGGAACCTTCGCCAGCTCCATGGGCAACGACTGCACCTTCTGCCACGCGTCCAATGCGGCGCTCGACAAGTCCGCCTTCGCGACGCAGACGCCGCGCATCCAGCGCGCCCGGCAGATGATCCTGATGGTGCAGGCGATCAACAAGCAGTACTTCGGCGGCGCGCCGCGCGTCACCTGCTTCACCTGCCATGGTGGCAGCAACGTGCCGAAGGCCGATCCGAGCTTCATGTCGCAGTACGGCGAGCCGGTGCTCGATCCCGACGCGCGCGATTTCCTGACCGACACCAGCGTGAACGTCAACCAGGTCTGGGACAAGTACATCCAGGCGATTGGCGGCGCGGACAAGCTGGCGAAGCTGACGAGTTATGCCGCCAAGGGGACGTACGCCGGCTTCGACACCGACCGCAGCACCGTGCCGATTGAGCTCTACGCCAAGGCGCCGAATCAGGAAACGACGGTCGTCCACCTGACGATCGGCAACAGCACGCGCGTCTTCGACGGACAGAACGCCTGGGTGGCAGGGCCGGAGCAGCCCCTGCCGCTGCTCACGCTGACGGGCGGCAACGTCGACCGCGCGCGTCTCTCGGCGCTCGCGAACTTTCCGCTCGGGCTCCGCCAGGCCTACCCGACCTGGCGCGGCGGCCGCACCGTGCTGAACGACAAGGACGTCATCGTCCTGCAGGCGACGGTCAACGGCGATCGCGTGGCGCAGGTCTTTTTCGACAGCAACGGACTGCTGCTGCGCGTGCTGCGCTTCACCATCACGCCCATCGCGTTCGTGCCGACGCAAATCGACTACGCGGACTATCGGGAGTTGCCGGGCCTCGGCGTCAAGGTGCCGTTCCAGCGGACGCTGACGCAGACCTACATGCAGATGACGCTTCAGTTCACGGACGTGCAGCCCAATGTGCCGATCGACGCGGCGAAGTTCGCCAAGCCCGCACCGGCGAAGCTGCAGTCAGAAAAATAACCGCGAAGAGTATCGGGAGGGGCCGACCTGCAGGTCGGCCCATGGAGGAGGAGCAGAGATGGGAGTCAAACAGACGTTCGTCGCGCTCGCCGTCGCGGGTGCGCTCGCCGTGATCGCCTCGGCCGGTCTTCGCGCGCAGGGTGGCGCTGCAGTGTCGTACAAGCTCGGAACCTTCGAGCAGGGCGGACGCACGTTCGTCGGGTTGGTACTCCGCGACGCGCAGATCGTCGACATCGCGCGCGCGAACACCGCATACGAGTCGTCCAACGCATCAGCGCCGAAGCTGACCGCGCCCGGCGACATGAAGCAGCTGATCGTGCGCTACGACACGGAATGGAAAGCGCGGCTCACCGCGATCGCGAGAGCCATCCCCGCGACGAACGCGCCTGCCTACGTCTACGCCGTCAGCGCCGTGAAGATCCTGCCGCCGGTGCGGCCGACCGTGCAGCTCAATGCCGGCGGCAACTACGTCGAGCACGAGAGCGGGATTGCGGCGAATCAGGCGCGCAGGGGCGGAGCGCCCCCGGCGGCGCCAGCCGGCGGCGGAAGAGCGGCAGCGCCCGCGCCGGCAGCCGTGTCCGTGCCCGGCATCTGGGAGCGCAAAGCCGGCGACACGCGCGACAACCCGTATGTGTTCCTCAAGTCGCCGAGCGTCATCATCGGCGCCAACGATCCGATCGTCATCCCGCGCGGCCGCGTCCAGATCGATTTCGAGTGCGAGTTCGCCACCGTCATCAGCAAGCCGGCGCACTACGTGCCGGTGGACAAGGCGGAGGACTACATCTTCGGCTACACCGCGCATCATGACGTCTCCGATCGCGGCGGCCGCGGCGACCGCAAGATGGGCGGTTCAGACTGGTACGTGCAGAAGAATCACGACACCTTCGGTCCCGAGGGACCGTACATCGTCCCGAAGGAGTTCATCAAGGACCCGATGAACGTTCGTCACACGATGTACCTGAACGGGATGGTGATGCAGGACTCGAACACGAAGAACATGAGCCACAGCATTCACGAGCTGCTGGCGTTCGGGTCGAGCATCCTGACGCTGAATCCGGGCGACGTCATCTCGGGCGGGAGCCCCGCGGGGACGAACATCGAGCGCGCCGACCCGCGCTGGATGCGCGCCGGCGACATGGCGAAGTGCGAGATCGAAGGAATTGGCGCGCTGAACAATCCGGTCGTCGCTGAATCGACCGTCTCGACTCGGTAAGGTCCTGCGGTGGTTCGGTGGTGCGGGGGTTCGACGGTTCGATTAAATCGAACCCCGAACCTTCGAACCTTCGAACCACCGAGGTCTAGCAGCGATTCGCGTTTCCCCCCGGAACGTTCCGGTACTTCGCGTGGCAATGCAGGCAGGCGGTCGCGAGCTTGTCCGCGGCATCCAGCACCACATCGTCGTTCTTCGCCTGGCCGGCCTTGTAGACGCCGACCGCCGCGTCGCGCAACTCGTCCACCCACATCTTCCAATCGGCGTTCTGAATCGGCGCCGGCTTGCCGTTGCTGCACTGCCGCGGCACGAGCAGCAGGTTCGCCGTCTCGGCCATCGCCATGCCGCTGTTCTCGACCGCCAGCCAGCCGCCATACGCGCTGGTGAACGGGTCGGACGAGGTCGATTCATGGGCGGCGGGTTTGAACGCGGCGGGGTCGCTGATCTGCGCGGTGAAGATGACGTTCGACTGCGGATACAGAGTGCCGCGCATCAACTGCAGCATGTTGGCGTAGACGCGCGGCTGGACCGTCGCGGGCGCGGGTGTCTGCGCGGAGACGACGGCGACCCAGGTGGCGAGAAGAGTCAGCAACGCGGCGCGAAACATGTCACCTCCTTGGAATTTACGAATTGACGAATCTACCGATTTACGAATGGCGATGTGAAAATCAAATTCGTCAATTCGTAACTTCGTAGATCCGTCAATCACGGGAATCCGATATATCGGCCGCCCACCGCGACCGTCGTCCACAGCAGAATCGAAACGAGCGCCACGAGCTTGGAGCGCAGGGAAGCGCCGGCATTATCGGTCATCACCATGCGCCGGCGCACCGAAAACGTGAAGGCGATGACCGCCGTCAGCGCCGCCATCTTCACCCAGAAAAACGTCAGGTAGTAGTACTTCGTCGCGAAGCACATGAACAGCAGGATGCCGGTCGTAATCATCACTGCCAGCCCGCGGCGCAGCCACCGCTCCGCATCGAGCGCGAGGCCGGCAACCGGCTGATTCCGCAGCCCGAGCCCGAGCAGCCGCAAATCGACGACCAGCACCGAACCGCCGATGAGGGCGAGCCCCATCAGGTGAATGGTCGCCACGACGGGAAAGAACCAGGGCGACTCCCGCATGTTGTGCAACGGCGCCGAATACTGCAGCCAGCGGCAGAACTCGAGGAGCGTCATGAGCAGGACCTTGGCGCGCTCATCCGCCGAACCAGTAGCTGGCGTAGGCCATCATGCGGCCGGTCGTGATGATGATGGCCAGCAGGATGAGCGAGACCGCGCCGACCAGGCGCACGCCGCGCGGCGGAATCGGGTCGAGATCCCAATCCGCGATGCGGCGATACAAGCCGCGGCGGAACAGCAATGCATTGAAGATCGCCACGACGAGCGCCAGCATCTTCAGCCGGAAGAAGACGTTCTCGTAGCGCGGCAGCGGAGAGGCGTAGAAGAGCAGCGAGCCGGTGACGACCATGACGGCGAATCCCGCCTCGCTCCACGGCAGCAGACGCGACACGACCTGCGACGCGGGGACGCGGGTCAGCGTCCTGCCCAGCAGTCGCAGGTCGATCATCACGGTCGTGCCGACGAACACGCTGATCGTCAGCACGTGCATCATGAGGACGAGCAGAAACACGTACCGCGATTCGTGAAGCTCGACGCTCCACGACGTGTTGCCGAGCCAGTCGAAGAAGCGATAGAGGTTCACCAGAGGCCGCCCCGGCCCCGGCAGTTCACTCGCTCGCTCGACGCTACTTCGACGTCGGCGTCGGGTTGCCGTCGGCGCCTGGAGCCGAGCCGCCCATGAACACCTTGCGGCCGTCCAGATACTCGACGAACACGCCCACGCCTTTCGGCTCACCGCTCTTCGCCTGATAGCCGAACAGCTTGATCTCGGTGCCGATCGGCAGGCTCGTCTTGGTGATGCCGTTGCGCAGCAGGTTCGTCGGCGGTCCGCCCTCGATGCCCCAGTTGGTGACGCTGCCGTCCTGTCCCTTGACGTCGAGCCAGATCCACGCGTGCGGGTTCACCAGTTCGACCTTGGTGACGGTTCCCTGCAGGTTGATTGGATGGTTCTCGTCAAAGGCCGCAGCGAAGGAATGATGCGCGAGCGCCGGCACCGCCGCCAGCAGCAGACCCAGGGCAGCTATAACGCCGAGAAGTTTTACTGTCATCCGCATCGGGTGCTCTCCTTTTACTATTCGGGTGCGCCATTACCGCGCAGATCGCGTACCCCCTCGCGAAACCTGATCTGCGTGCCCGTCACGACATTGATCAACCCGTAGTTCTGCTCGTGGCAGGCGAACTCATAAATCATCGACGGATCGACCCGTGGCATCGTCGAATCGACCGACCACGGCGTCGTCCAGGTTTTCGGATCGGTGACTGTGTACTGATACCGGATCGTGTTCGGGCCGATGCGCGTGAAACGCTCGACCAGTTGGATCGACTCGGTTGCGCCGAGGAAGTGCGTTGCCGGCTTCGGATCGTTGAAGTTGGTGGTCTCGACGACGAGCGTGTTGCCTTCCCAGTGACCGCGGGAATCGCCCAGCCACTGCCGCACCTGCGACGGGATGTGCGGACGCTTGCCGTCGGTCGGGATGATGCGCACGTCGTTGTTCGACTGCATGACGATCGTCAGATACCCCGGGCTCTGGAAGAAATAGGCTTCCGCGGTCACGCCCGCCGCGGCCGCCGCCGAATCGGCTCCAGGCATGCCGCCGCGCACGAGCGGGATCGCACCGAGGCCGAGGACGCACCGCGTGTAGAGATTGCCGAACGTCCTGATGCCGAGCATCGGATCCTGCTGCCGTGCGGCGGCGGCGGCCGCCGCACGCCGCTGCTGCGCCTCGGGCACGAGCGGTGGCAGCCGTCCGTTCTTCGGCTCGACGATGAGCGAGGTGCGCAGGTTCGGCGTGGCACCACCCTGCCACGCGTCCATCGCGTACTCCTTCCAGTCGTAGTGCACCGTCCGCGGGTCGACTTCCGCGTCGGACTCGGCGGCCTTCTTGTACTCGGCGATCGCCTCATCCTCCGTGTAGAACTCCTTGTCGCCGAGCTCGGTCGGCCGCTGCAGCCGCGTGTAGGTGGCCGTCAGCCAGACGCCGCTCAGATCGGGCTCGCCCCACGGTTTCTTCGGCACCGTGTAGTTCTTCAATTCGACTGATTTCTTGAACCGCTCGGCGGAGTCCTTGATCGCCGCGTCGGTGCTGGTCGTTGTCTGCGGCAGCGCCTTCTTCGTCCCCGGCTGCGCCTGCGCCTTCGTTCCCGACTGCGACTGCGCGGCGAGTACCGCCATCGACAGGGCCACCACCAGCGCGATCGTCGTCGCGCTTGCTACCTGGAACAGTCGATTCCGCATATGCATCACCTCTCCGTCACCGCGACGAGCGATTGGGCGGGTTATAAAGGCCGAGCGGGTTGTACATCATCTCTTCGACGAACGGCACGCAGTTGAACTCGAGCAGCTGCGCGTTGGCTTCGAGGCGGCGATAGATCGGGAAGCTGACCTTCCAGGGGCGCGTGTAAACGGCCGGATCTTCGATCGTTGCCTCGTACATCATGTGGTCGCGGCCGCGCGGCGTCCACCGCTCCACGACGTGCGCCGTGTCGCTGAAGAAGTTGCCCGCGCGATCGAGCCACTGGTGGCCGTTGAATCCCGTTACGTCGATGACCAACGTGTCGCCGTCCCAGCGGCCGTTCGACCATCCCATCCACGAATCGACCGGGGCGTCCTGATGCTTGTCCATGAACACGGTCCGCATCGAGCCCTTGTATCGTAGACCATCAGAATCTGATCGCGATTCTGGAAGATCTGGAAAGGGAACGGCATGTAATTGGCGCGCGGTACGCCCGGCCGGAAGCATTGCAGCTCCGTGTCTCCGGTGTCGAAGCGGTGCGGATCGTTGGTCACTTTCACGACCATCCGATTCTTGAAGTTGTCCTGCTTTTTCTTCAGCGCTTCCGGTTTATAGGGGATCGTTCCGCCTTCGACGATGCCCATGCCGGCAGGCTCCCCACCCCAGGCGCCCATAATGTCGTTGTGCGGCCCGGCTTCCGCATTATGCGCCTCGATGTCCCAGTTGGCGCTATTAATCGACTGCCAGATGCCGTTCAGGTTTGGCTTGCCGTCGTCGGTGCGCGGCAGCGCTGCCGCCGGGCGTGCGGCGGCGGGTTGGGCCGGCGCCGCCTGCCGCGGCGCTGCCGGCGCCGCCTGGCGCGCGGCTGGTGCTGCCGCCGGCGCCTGTCCCTGAATTGACGCGGCCCACGCAACCGCGAGCGCGGCGACCAATGTCGAAACCGCCGTCCACCTCATTCGCATCGCATCCCTCCCCGGCACTCCGAAGTGAAAAAGTTCGAAGTCAGAAGTTAGAAATCAAGCTGTGCGCCGACGCGCAATAACCGCGGACTCAACACCTGCGCCGCGTTCTTCCATGAGGCGCCGTAGGTCGGCGTCATGCTCAGCACGCTGCTGGCGTTGAAGATGTTGTAGATGTCGAGGCTGCCGCGCAGCCGCGTCGTCCCCATCAGCCGGAACAGGCGCGACACGCGCAGATCCACCTGCGTGAGCCGCGGCTCGAACATCGTGTTCGGCGGAATCAGCTCGGTGCGGACCGTCTGCGTGCAGGTGGCCGCGGCGCCGCACGCGGCAAGATTGCGGCCGATGAGACTCTGGATCTGCGCGTTCGGAATCACGTAGCTCGCCGTGATCGGAATGCCGGGGCTGTTCTGGACAATCGCGCTCGTCTCGAGCGCGAACGGCAATGGATAGACCGCGAGGAATTTCAGCTGCGTGCCGGAGGACCACGGCGGAGAGACATGACAGAACTGCGCGTTTCTCGGAGCCGTTGACGTCGCGGGCAAGGCCGGCACGTTCAGGAACACCGACGCCGGAGCCGTCGACGGCGCGCCAGTCGGCCCGAGCGCGGACAGCGAAGGATTGTCGTTGACGTAGCAGTTGTCGGTCACCGTGCGGCCGGTGCTGAGACCGCCGGAGAATTGTCCACCGCCGCCGAACCGTCCGCTGAGCGTCAGGTCGATGCCGTCGTAGGTCTGCTTCTGGCCCTTTCCGAAGGCGGAGGATTGGGTGACGAGATTGTCCACACGGCCGAAGAACTGCGGCTTGATGTCGTAGAGGCCGCAGATTTGATTGCCGCCGCCGCCAGGCAGGCGCGAGTCCTTCGGTGCGGTGATGCAGTAGGAGTCGTATCCGCTGGCGGGAACGGCTTCGTTGTTCATCACGAGATAGCCGCCGTACCACGTACGGAAATAGCCGGCGTTGAAGGCGAGACCCGGCGTCAGCTCGTGCTGGAACGACACCGATGCCTGCCAGTTGTAAAACTGTGTGTTGAACCCCTCCAGCGAATCCGCGGAGTAACGCGTGGATGCGCGCGGGCGCCCGAAATTCTGATCGGACCAGGCGCCGCATTCGCCGTTGGCGACGGGGTTGAGCAGATCGCAGTCCGGCTTGAAGTTGCCGCTGCGCGCATCACCGGCGCCGAATGTCGTGTCGTTCCACGACCGGTTCGTCGTCAGCGAGAAGAGGCTCGCGGGATTGGCCGCCGATACCCGCACGATGTCCGGGTAGCGGCCGAGCGATCCTTTGAGCGCCGTTTTCCCGGTACCGAACAAGTCGTAGGCGCCGCCGACACGCGGGCTGAGATTGCGGTAGTGCGGAATGTGGCTGGCGGCGGGGATGCGCCGCTCGCCGACGAAGAATCCCGCAGGCGACACGAGCTCGGGGCTCGACATGTCGACGTCGTTGTAACGGAGCCCGAGGTTGGCGGTGAACCGGTGAATGGTCCACTGGTCCTGCGCGTAGAGCGCCGCGTCGAGCGCGCTCTCTTCGAAATGCGTCGGCGTCGCCAGCAACTGCAGCGAGACGGGGCGCTGGTTGTTGAACGTGTAGAGGATGGCGCGGTTGGCCATGAACAGGTCCGACCCGTATTTCGCGTTGTCGCCCGTCGACAGCTCGCGCAGGTTCACGCCGGTCTTGAAGTTGTGCGAGCCGGTGACATACGCGAGACCGAACTGCTGGTGATACTGACGGCGGGGGAGCGTGGAGTACGACGACCCGCCGGCTGTCGCGCCGTAGGCCGCGCCGTACTTCAGATCGACCGACTGTTCGGTGATCTGGATGCTGTTGACGTCGACTCCTTCACCGCGCGAATTGGTCTGCGTGATGTGATTGATGCCGCCGGCCACCGTCAGCAGCATCCGGCTCGAGATCGGATTGGTCCACGTCGCGGTGACGTTGTAATCCGGTTCGTATTCGTGCGCCGTCGCTGCTTCCGGCGTCACGAGCGAACCGCCCTGCGGACGGAACAGCGCGTAGACGCAGTTGCAGTTGTGCTGGAACGATCCGCCGACGACGATCTTGTTCTTCTCGGTCGCCTGCAGCGTCAGGCGCAGGCTGTAGTCGCGATAGAAGTCGTTGCTGCTGGCGGGGCGGCTGAAGTCCGGCTCGTAGAGCAGGCTCTCCGGCTGGTGCAGCTTGTTCCAGTAGATGCCCGCCGCGTACTGCTGCGTGACGCTCTTGCGCGCCGCGCCGAAGAACCACAGCTTGTTGCGTTTGAGCGGCCCGCCGACGCCGGCCGCCGACTCGACGAACTTCTTGATCGACGCCAAGCCCGTCGTCGAGGCGTTCAGGCCGCGCGCGAGCAGCTTGTCGTTGATGTTGTTGCTCTGCAGATCCGGACCCGTATAGGCGAAGGTGGCGGTCCCCGAGAAGATGTTGCCGCCATCTTTCGGGATCATGTTCAGCTGCACGCCGCCGGTGTCGCGATCCGCGCCGATGCCGGTCGTCTCGGCGACGACTTCCTGGAAGGTGACGCCGTTGAACACGAACACGCCGGTGTTGGCCGCGGCCATCTCGGTGTTCATGCCGTCGATGACCGGCTGGGCGTTGGGCGCGCCGTGAATCGCGAAGCGCGTCTGCGACCGGTCGCTGAGCGCACCCGATGCACGATCGCCTTCGTTGTTCAACACCGCGCCCGGCAGCACGGCGATCAACGTCGAGAGACGGCCGTTGCCCGGCAACGACTGCAGCGTCTCGGATTCATATTGCGTCTGCGCGCGCGCGCTCCGCGTGTCGACGAGCGGCGCTTCACCGGAAACCGTGATCGTTTCCGCGACGTTTCCGAGCTGCAGCTCGACGTCCACCGTGGCGGTGAACTCTGCACGCAATTCGATGCCCGTACGTTTGACGGTCGTAAAACCGGGCAACGTGAACGTCACTGCGTAGGGACCCGGACGCAGATCGACGACGCGATACAGGCCCTGACCGTCCGAGGTGACGGAGCGAACCTGCTCGATGAGCGCGGGGCTGCTGGCTTCGATGGTGACGCCCGGAAGCACGGCGCCCGACGAATCGCGCACGACTCCGGTGATACTGCTTTGCGCCAACGCGCTGACCGGCGCGAAGAGGAGACCCCAGACCACGAACGAGGGAACCCGCGCACATTTCATGGCTTCCGTCCTCGCTTTTCCGGTCGCAACTTGCGACCCATGCTCGACGTCGGCGGCGGTGTTGATCGTTTCGGGTGCGATAGTTACGGATCGATGACCGGGACTTTAACCCTCCCATCACGAGTGGTCAAGAGGAGTAGACTTCGGCAGCTCACATATTCGGAAGGAGTGTCCGCATGCGCAGACGTACCCTTTCGCTGGCTGCCTGGCTCGTTGTTTTCGTTGTTTTCGCGGTATTCGGCCCGCGCGCGTCGCTGCAGCAGAAAAGTGACGTCAAAGCCGCGAAAGGCGGCGTCGGCGACATCACGGGCGATTACGAAATTCCCGATCCGAACTGGCCGCAATGGGCGCACCCCTACCCGAAACCCGGCTACATCTGGGGCTCGCAGGGCGGCGTGTTCGCCGAATCGCCCGACCGCATCTATCTCGCCAATCGCGGCGAGCTGAAACTGCCCGACAAGGTCCCGCCGAATTTCCCGGGCAACTGGGGTTTCTTCAACCAGATGGCCGCGACGCAGCCGATCGCCAACATGGTGAACTGCATCGTCGTCGTCGATCGCAACGGCAAGCTGATCGAGGCGTGGAACCAGTGGGACAAGCTGTTCGAGTGGGGACGCGGACCGCACCAGGTCTACATCAGCCCCTACGATCCGGAGCGTCACGTCTGGGTCGTCGACGACATGCGCCACGTCATCTACCGCTTCACGCATGACGGCAAGCAGCTCGTGCAGACGCTCGGCATGCTCGACGAGTTCGGCGAGAACGACGACCTGACGCGCTTCCGCCGGCCGACGATGATCGACTGGCTGCCGGACGGGACGTTCTTCGTCGCCGATGGCTACGGCAACACGCGCGTGGTGAAGTTCGACAAGACCGGGAAGGCGCTCCTCAAGTGGGGCAGCCGCGGCACCGGTCCCAGCCAGTTCAACACACCGCACGGCATCGCCGTTGGCGGATCGCCGCCGCGCGTCTTCGTGTCCGATCGCGGCAACCGCCGCATCCAGGTGTTCGACACCGACGGCAAGTTCATCGAGGAGTGGCCGGGCATCGCGCCGCACAGCATGCTGATGAGCGCCGACGAGCATGTGTGGGCCGTCGACAGCCTCACCGATCGCATCGTGAAGTTCGACCTGCAGGGACACGTCGAGTTCTCGTTCGGCCAGTTCGGCACGAGGCCCGGCTACACGTGGGCGCCGCATCAGATCACGGCGGACTCCGACGGCAACCTGTATCTCTCCGAAGTCTTCGGCGGCCGCACGCAGAAGTACCGGCCGAAGCCAAATGCCGATCCGACCAGGCTGGTGTGGGGGCGTTCGCTCATGGCGATGACCAACGCGCGAACCAACTGAGGAGACGGCGATGAAGCACATCACCTTATTACTCGTGGCGTTGACCGTTGGCGTGTCCGCGGCGCGGGCGCAGGCGAAGCCCGACTTCACCGGCAGCTGGAAGCTCTCGGCGACGGCCCCGCCCAACTATCCAGGCTCCGCGGGCTGGGGTGTTCCCTCACCAACGCTCGTCGTCAAACAGAGTCCGACGGAGGTGACGATTCAGGCCGGCCAGTACGGGCCGACGCCGATGACCGTCACCTACAAGCTCGATGGCAGCGACACCATCTGGGAAGCGCCGTCGGTGACGCAGTCCGGCTCGACCGCGGTGGTGAAGTGGAGGACGAAAGCGCGCTGGGACGGCAGCAAGCTGATTCTCTTCACGTGGAACACCGCGCTGAACCAGATGCGCGACGTGCTCAGCGTGACCAACGGCGCACTCACGATCGTTCGAGGAACCGAGCAGCCCGGACCATCGACGAACGCGACGCTGACTTACAACAAGTAGCAAACGGAGAGAACAATCATCTCCGTGTTCTCCGTGCCTCCGTGGTTCGTGACTGTCGCGTCATGACCCCCATCATCACGAGCCCGGCGCCTGCGATGATCAGGCTCCGGGCTCTCCGCAGGAACGCCACCGCGAATCCGGCTGCGAGCGGCAGCCCCATGACGTCGCAGATGATCGAGTATGCGCCTTCCGACACGCCGAGCTGCAGCGGGACGAAGAGGAACACGAATTCGAAGAACTTCACCGACGCCTCGATGACGAACGCCGACCATCCTGACGCCGTCACGCCGAGCGCGCGGAGCAGCCAGTACAGCTCGACGATCAGCACCGTTTGAGCGGCGACCTCGAGCGCCGCGATCATCGCCAACCGGCCCGGCGAATCGCGGAGCACCAGCAGCAGCAGATTCTCCATCTGGTTGATCCACGTCATGTCGGGCGTGAGCCGTCCGCGCAGGATGCCGGCGCGCCCGAGCCACGCGATGATGGTGCCGATCAGATAGAAGCGCCGCGCGATCGCGATGGCGGATGCGATGAGGAACGCCACGCAGGCGCATACGACTCCGATCGCGATTGCCCGCAGCAGTCGCGGCGGGTCGAAATGCGCGATCAGATAAAGGAGTCCCGTCGCCGCCATCACGGCGGTGACGAGCGTGTAAATCAGGTACTCGGTGAGCGTAGCGGCGAACCCTTCCCGCAGCGTCAGGCCTCGCCGCGTCAGCAGCCAGGCCTTGGCCGGCTCCGCGAGCATCGGGCCGGTGAAGGTCAGCGACTGAATCGCTTCGCCGGACAGGCGGATGCCGAACGCATCAGCGTACGGCAGCATGTCAGGCCGCAGGACGCAGGCCTGCAAGGCGAATGCGCGGACCACCTGGTGTGCCGCTCCGAGCAAAAGGACCGGGACGAAGTACCAGCGGACGCTGCCGAGCGCAGCGAAGACCTCTGACGGTCCGAGACGCCACAGCAGCGCACCGAGGAGCGCGGCGCCGGCGAGCAGGAGAATGACGCGCATGTGCCTATGATGACGATGTGCCGGAATCAACGGTAATAGTCGTCGGCGGCGGTGCGTCGGGACTCTCGGCGGCGGCGGCGCTTGCGCGGCGCGGGATAGATGCCGTCGTCCTCGAGCAGGACGCGGCGATCGGCGGGACGTGGGCGCGGCGTTACGAGCGGCTGCGTCTCCACACCGTTCGCGGCTTCTCGGGGCTGGCGCACTTCCCGATCCCGGCGCGTTACCCGAGGTACCTGTCGCGTGACGAGTTCGTCGCCTATCTCAACGAGTACGCGCGCCATTTCGACCTGCGCCTCGTCCCGGGCACGACGGTGCGCGAGATCCGGTCGCCGTCACCCGGCCGCTGGATCGTTGAGACCGCTGACGGCGATGCGTGGCAGGCGCGCGTCGTGGTGATTGCGACCGGTCAGTATCGGGTGCCGATCGTTCCGCTGTGGATGGGGCGTGAGATCTACGCCGGCCGCTTCCTGCACTCGACCGGCTATGCGAACGCGGCGCGTTATAGCGGCAGCCGCGTGCTCGTGGTCGGCGCGGGGAACAGCGGCGCCGAGATCGCCACGGATCTGAGTGCCAACGGTGCGGCGTATGTTGCGCTGAGTATTCGAACGCCGCCGCCGATCGTGCCGCGCGATCCGTTCGGAATGCCGGTCCAGCGCACGAGCATTCTGCTCAGCGTGCTGCCGCCAGCAATCGCGAACCGCCTCGGCCGCGCGACCGCACGCATCGTGCTCGGAGATCTGACGCGCCACGGCATGCCGGAGGCAGACTTCGCTCCGTACACGACCAAACGCATTCCGTTGATCGACGTCGGGTTGGTCGAGGCGCTGAAAGGCCGACGCGTTATCGTGAAGCCCGCCGTCGAGCGGCTCGTGGAGACGGGGGCCGTCTTCGCCGACGGGACGTGCGAGGCGTTCGACGCGATCATCGCGGCGACCGGATTCACGACCGGCCTGGCGTCGCTCGTGAAGGGTGCCGGCGTGCTCGACGAGACCGGAGAACCGCGCGCCGCCTCCGGCGAGCCGACCGCGCAGCCCGGCCTCTACTTCGTCGGCTTCACGCACAGCCTGCGCGGACACCTGTTCGAGGCGAACCTCGCGTCGCGCCACCTGGCGCGAAACGTCGCGCGCTACCTGCGCGTGACGGGCTAGAATCCGCCTCGTTCAATCTGTGTGGAGGACGCGATGTCGAAGCTGATTTCCCGCCGGGAATTGCTGAAGCGCGCCGGCATCGTCGGCGCCGCGGCGGTGGTGCCGGCGGGCGCGCACCATCTGTCTGACGGCCATCAGGCGTTTGCTCGTCCTCAAACTGCATCGGTGCGGCAACCGCTCGAGCAGTTGACCGCGACGGAATCGGACGCGCTCGAAGCGGTGGTCGCGCGGATCATTCCAAGCGACACCCACGGCCCCGGCGCGAAGGAGGCGCGTGCGGCTCGGTATATCGACCGCGCGCTCGGCGGCGCCCTGGCCTCGTCCCGAGGGCTCTACGCCGCCGGCCTCGCAGCCATCGATCGGGTCGCGCAATCGTCGCGCAGCATGCGGTTCAAGGATGTGTCCCCTGACGAGCAGGACGAAATTCTGTCGCGCTTCGAGTCCGGTGGCGTGCAAGGTTTCCCCGACGCCGCGGCGTTCTTTGCGCTCGTGAGGGGACACACGCTCCAGGGCACCTTCTGCGATCCGTACTACGGAGGCAATGCGGGCTTCGTCGGATGGGACTTGATCGGCTATCCCGGCGTGCGAACGCTTGTCACGCCGGATGACCAGCGGCTCGGCGCCGACGTGCCGTTCAACCACAAGTCGGCGTACGACTACGAGATGTTCACCAAGGCCGTCGCCAGCGCCGCACCGATGGGAGCGATGACGCATGGCGACTAGGCTGAAAGAAACCGACGTCGTCATCATCGGCCTCGGTGCGGTCGGAGGGATCGCCGCGCTGCCGCTGACACAGGCGGGCCTCGAAGTCGTCGGATTGGAAGCCGGCACCTGGCTCACGAAGCGCGACTTCGCTCCTGACGAGCTCCGCAACAATTATCGTGGCTGGCCGCAATCAGCGCAGAAAGCGAATCAGGAGATTCCCACGCACCGCGCGACGGCAACATCGCCACCGCTGCCGCGTCCGGCAATTCATCCGATGATGAATGCCGTCGGCGGCACGTCGCTGCACTACTGGGCACAGAGCTGGCGACTGAACCCGTGGGATTTCAAGGTGGTCAGCGAAACCAGGCGCCGTTACGGTTCGTCGCGCATACCGAGCGGCTCGACGGTCGAGGACTGGCCGTTCGGCTACGAGGAGCTCGAACCCTATTACGACAAAGTCGAATTCGAGATCGGCGTCTCGGGTGTCGCAGGCAATGTGAACGGCACGATCGATCGCCGCGGAAACATCTTCGAGGCGCCGCGCCGGCGCGAGTATCCGATGCCGCCGCTGCGCGGCACCGGTTTCACCGATCTCATGGCGGCCGCGGCGCGGACGCTCGGCTGGCATCCGTTTCCGGGACCGGCGGCGATCAATTCCCGCGTCTACGAGAACCGTTCCGGCTGCATGTATCACGGGTTCTGCAATCGAGGCGGCTGTCACGTCGACGCGAAGGGGTCGACGGCGGTCACGACAATCCCGAAAGCGCAGGCGACAGGGCGGCTGAAGGTCGTCACCCGCGCGCACGTGACGACGATCGATGCCGACGGCGACGGCCGCGTGACCGGCGTGACGTACGTCGCGGACGGCATGGAGTATCAGCAGCCGGCAAAGGTCGTCCTGCTGGCGAGCTACACATACGAGAACGTCAGGCTCCTCCTGCTGTCGAAGTCGAAGGCGTATCCGAATGGCCTGTCGAACAATCACGGCCAGGTCGGGAAGCATTACTTCAGCCACAACCAGACCGCCGGCGTGACGGCGCTCTTCCCATGGAACACGAACAGCTGGTACGGCCTGCCCGCACAGGGCACGGCCGTTGATGACTGGGCGGACGACAACTTCGATCACGCGGGTCTCGACTTCATCGGCGGCGGGAACCTCTGGGTCTACTCCGACAGGCGGCCAATCGCCGCGGCCAGCATGAGCACGTTCGGCAGGACTGCAAGGTCGTGGGGTTCCGAATGGAAGGCGTTCGTGAAGGAGAGCGCGGATCGGACCGACACGGCGTATCTCCAGAAGACGACGCTGCCGCACGAGAGCAACTACCTGGATCTCGATCCGGTCGTGAAGGATCCGCTGGGCTTCAACGTGTGCCGAATCACCGCGGAGTACAAGGAGAACGAACGGCGGATCGCGCTCTTCATTCAGGACAAAATGGAGCAGTGGTATCGGGCGGCCGGCGCGATTGCGGTCGAGCGGGCCCCCGTCGGCCCGATGGGACCGTCAACACATGCCTACGGCGGAACTCGCATGGGGGACAATCCAGAGACGAACGTCGTTGATCGGTGGGGGTTCTCGCACGCGGCGGCGAACCTCGGCGTTCTGGGCGCTTCGACGATGGGAACCAGCGGTGCGCGCAACCCGACGCTGACCGCGCAGGCGCTCGCGTGGCGCACCGCCGAACACCTTGCGAAGAACTTCAACACGATCGCCCGCCGGCGGACCTGAAGGTACGGCCCTACAAGACGGCATGCACATCCTGGGGATCTCTGCGCACTACCACGACAGTGCCGCGGCGCTGATTTCTCACGGCGACATCGTCGCCGCCGCGCAGGAGGAGCGTTTCACCCGCAGGAAGCACGACCCGGGATTCCCGCAGCACGCCATCGATTACTGCCTCGGTGAAGCAGGAATCACACTCGAGGACGTCGAGTACATCGCGTTCTACGAGAAGTCGCTCGTCAAGTTCGATCGCCTGCTCGAGACCTATCTGTCATATGCGCCGTCCGGATTCCGCAGCTTCCGCGCGGCGATGCCCGTGTGGCTGAAAGACAAGCTGTTCATGCGGCGCAAGCTGCGCGGCAACCTGAAAACGAGGACGCCGATTGTCTTTCCCGAGCACCACGAAAGCCACGCGGCGAGCGCGTTTCTGCCGAGCCCGTTCGAGTCCGCCGCGATTCTGACCATCGACGGCGTAGGCGAGTGGGCCACCGCGACGTACGGGAAAGGGGAGGGCAACAGGATTTCGCTGCTCGGCCAGCTCGAGTTCCCGCATTCGCTCGGCCTGCTGTATTCCGCCTTCACCTATTACTGCGGCTTCAAGGTGAATAGCGGCGAGTACAAGTTGATGGGTCTCGCGCCGTACGGGCAGCCCGTCTTCGAAGACACGATTTACAAGCATCTGCTCGATCTGAAAGCCGACGGCAGCATGTGGTTGAACATGGACTACTTCAACTACTGCCAGGGGCTGACGATGACGAGCGGGCGCTTCCACGACCTGTTCGGCGGCGTGGCGCGTGCGCCGGAGTCGCAGCTCGAGCAGCGCCACATGGATATCGCCGCGAGCATCCAGAAAGTCACGGAGGACGCAATGCTGCGGATGGCGCGCGAAGCGCATCGGCGTACCGGTCTGCAGAATCTCGTGATGGCGGGCGGCGTCGCGCTCAATTGCGTCGCCAACGGCCGCATTCTGCGCGAGGGGCCGTTCGACAACATCTGGATTCAGCCGGCCGCTGGTGACGCGGGCGGCGCACTCGGCGCCGCGCTGTTCGTCTGGCACGAGTTGCTGAACAAGCCGAGACAGGCGCGCGCGAGCGATAGTCAGAAGGGGAGCCTGCTCGGTCCCGCCTTCGCGGATCAGGCGATCGATGCGGCGCTGCGCACCGCTGGTGCCGAGGCGGAGCGCTTCACGGACGAACGGGAGCTGCTGGCAGCCGTGGCGCGGCTGCTGAGCGATGGAAAGATCGTCGGCTGGTTCTCGGGCCGGATGGAATTCGGTCCACGCGCGCTCGGCGCGCGCAGCATCCTCGGCGATCCGCGGCATCCGTCGATGCAGGCGGCGATGAATCTCAAGATCAAGTTCCGGGAGAGCTTCCGGCCGTTTGCGCCGTGCGTGCTGCAGGAACGCGCGCACGAGTACTTCGACCTGCGGCCGGGCGAAGCGTCGCCATACATGCTGCTCGTCGCGCCCGTGGCGCAGGCGCAGCGCGTCACGCCGTCGGCCGACGAACTGCGGACCATGCGCGGGGATCCGGATCTGCGGCAGCGCGTCAACGTCGTGCGCTCCACGATTCCCGCGGTCACCCATGTGGATTACAGCGCACGCATCCAGACCGTTGACGAGCCGCGTCACGGCCGCTTCTATCGCCTGCTGAAGACGTTCGAGCGGCTCACCGGATGCCCCGTGCTCGTCAACACGAGCTTCAACGTGCGCGGCGAGCCGATTGTCTGCCGTCCCGAGGAGGCGTATCGCTGCTTTGCCGCGACGGACATGGACGCGCTCGTCCTCGAAAACCATCTTCTGTTGAAGGAGCGGCTGCCCGAGCAGGTGCGCGCGTCGGAGCGCGCCGCCTACCTCGAACAGTTCGCGCTCGACTAGCGATGATCGACATCAACCTGCGTCCGACCGATCGCATGCTGCGGCAATTCGCGGCGGCGTGGTTGCTCGTCGTCACGGCACTTGGCGCCAATCAATGGCTGCTGCGCGGCAACCCGCGCATCGGCGCCGCGCTGATCGCGGCCGGCATCGTCCTCGGCATCGTCGGATTAATGCTGCCGCGCGCGGTCTGCTGGCTCTTCGTGATCTGCACCGTGGCGGCGTTTCCGGTCGGATGGGTCGTGTCGCAGGTGATGCTGCTCGTCCTGTTCGCGGCCGTGATCACACCGGTGGCGCTGCTGTTCAAAGCGACGGGGCGCGATCGGTTGTCGCGCCGCCGCTCCAGTCAGGAGAGTTACTGGAAGCGGAAGATCGCGACCGAAGACGTGCGCCGCTATCTGCGGCAATATTAAGCAGTGGCACGGTCCGATTCTGAACGGTTCGAGAAGGCCGCGGCGGAAAACCGCGAGGTCGGCCTGCTTGGCGAGTTGTGGGGCTTCCTCAACGCCACCAAGAAATGGTGGCTCCTGCCGATCATCGTCGTCATCGTGCTGTTCGGGTTGCTCGTGTTGCTGTCGGGCACCGGTGTAGCACCTTTCATCTACACTTTGTTTTAGCCCGTGCCGATACGACTTTCATAGCTAGCATGCCGCCGAAACCCCCCTCTTCCGCCCGTCGTGCTGCCCCGTCCCGCAAGAAGGCGAAGGGGCCGATCGAAATCGTCGTGCGCCGCGGGGCGCTGCGCCGATTCGACAAGTTGAAGACCAAGACCGGCGAGTTGCCCGTCGTCGTACTGTGGGATCGTCGCGCCGACGACCGCCGCGGCGACAAGGCCGACAAGAAGTTGAAGCCGGAGCGGCGCTACGCCGAGCGCCGCAGAGAACCGCCATTTACGTGGGATCTGGCCGATTTTGTCGTCGTTGAGCCTACAAAACGACAAAAAACGGCAGCGAAAAAGCGATCAAAAAAGTCGTAAGTCCCGTAGGGCTGCAGCCTTACTGCTGACCTGCCGAAACGATGGTGGGTCAGCACCCGCGATGATCAACTGGGAACTGCCGCACGAGAAAGTCGCCTGCCCGCACTGCGGGTCGACGGAGACGCAGCTGTCGCTGCAGCTCCTCGGCCTCATCCGCTACACGTGCAACGGCTGCCGCAAATCGTTCGCGACCAATGGCGAGGCGAAGAGCGCGAAGCCCGTCACGCCGCAGCCCTCGCCCTCGCAGTCCTAGCCGCAACCTTGAGTCGCCCCGTTTACGGGGTCTGACCCCGCTACAAGTCATTGAGGGGGTCTGACCCCTCTGATAATCTCGATTTCGAGTGGTCATCGGTCTCGACTACGCGCTGGCGCTCCTCTCGGGCGCGCTGCTCGCGCTGAGCTTTCCGCGTTACGGACATCCCGCCTGTGCGTGGATTGCGCTGGTGCCGCTGCTGGTGGCGCTTGCCACGCGACCGCAGCCTGCCCCGAGCGGGCGCAGGCGAGTCGAAGGGCCGCTGCGCGCCTTTCTCCTCGGGCTCACCGCCGGCTTCGTCTATTTCACCGGCACGCTCTACTGGACCGGCACGGTCATCCGCACCTTCGGCGGCATTCCGCTGCCGGCCGCGGTCCTCGGCGTCATTTTTCTTGCGCTCTACCAGGGATTCTTTCCGGCGCTCTTTGCGCTGATCTCGAGCCGGCTGATCGCGCGCGGCGGTCTTGCCGCCGTCTATCTCTCCGCGGCGGCGTGGGTCGCAACCGAGTTCTTTCGCGGCATCGTCTTCGGCGGGTTTCCGTGGGTCCTTCTTGGCGACAGCCAGATATCGGTACTGCCGGTCGCGCAGCTCGCCAGCGTGCTTGGGGTGTACGGGGTCTCGGGCCTCGTCGCGTTCATCAATGCGTCGATCGCCTACGCGATGCTGACGACAGGCCGCCGGCGCGCGATTGCGGTGGGTGTCGCGGCGCTCGTGTTGATCGCCACCGGAACGTGGGGGACCGCACGCATCGCGAACGGGTCGCTTACGCGGATGGGTACGCCGATTCGCGTCGGCCTCATCCAGGCCAACATCCCGCAGGAGGACAAGTGGAAGTCGGGGGAGGCACGTCGCATCTTCACCACCTACATCGCGATGACGCGCGACGCGGTGAAGCGCGGCGCCCAGTATGTCATCTGGCCCGAGTCGGCGACGCCCTTCATGTTCGAGCAGGATCCGGCCGGGCAGGCGGCGATGCGGGGGCTGGCGCGCGAGGTGAAGGTGCCGATTCTCTTCGGCAGCGATCAAGAGGTGACGCGTCCCGAGCCCGCGCTCTACAACGCCGCATTCCTCGTCAATCCCGATGGCAAGACCGCGGCGGTGTACCGCAAGATTCACCTCGTGCCATGGGGCGAGTTCATCCCGATGAAGCGGCTGCTGTTTTTCGTCTCGCCGCTGGTCGACAGCTTCACGGATTTCTCGCCAGGCACCGAGATGGTGCTGCTGCCGGTCGGCTCGCACCTGACCAGCACCGCTATCTGCTATGAAGTCGTCTATCCGTCGCTGATCCGGCAGGCCGTCGTCGCCGGCAGTGAACTGTTGACGACGATCACCAACGACGCGTGGTACGGGCACTCGTCGGCGCCCTATCAGCATTTCGCGCTCGCGTCGATGCGCGCCATCGAGCAGGGACGCTACCTGGCGCGTGCCGCGAATACGGGCATCAGCGGGGTCGTCGATCCGTACGGGCGCATCGTGCGCCAGTCAAGTATCTTTGAGCAGGACGCGCTGGTGGAAGAGGTTCGCTTCCTCACCGTGCGCACCATCTATTCGCGCATCGGCGATGCGATTGCCTATGCCGCTATCGGCATCATCGGTCTCGGGCTGATCGCGCTGAAGCGGCCGTAGAGGCGGACCTTCAGGTCCGCCAGGAGGTATAGGGTTGGCTGTTGCAATCGAGGATCTCACACGGCGCTACGAGGACTTGAACAAACGCGCGCTCGAGCTGCGGAGGCATCTTTGAAGCCGCCAACCTCGACGCACAGCTCGGCGAAGTAGAAGCGCGCACCGCCGCGCCCGATTTCTGGAGCAACCAGGCCGAGGCGCAGAAGGTGATGCAGCGCCGCCGCCGCCTGGAGGAGGATCGCACGCTTCTGCAGTCGCTCAAGCGGCGCGCCGACGACATCAGCGTCCTCATCGAATGGGCCGGGGCGGGCGAGGAGGTGACCGGCGACCTCGCGCGCGCGCTCGACGAGCTCCAGCAGGAAGTGGACGGCGCAGAGACGCGCAAGATGCTCTCTGGCGAGCACGACAACTCCAACGCCATCGTCACGATTCACCCCGGCGCCGGCGGCACCGAGTCGCAGGACTGGGCCGAGATGCTCCTGCGCATGTACATGAAATGGGCGGAGCGCAAAGGCTTGCGCCGCGAGATCATGGACTATCAGCCCGGCGAAGAAGCCGGCCTGAAGAGCGTCACGTTCACGCTGACGGGTGAGTACGCCTTCGGCTTGATGGCCGCGGAAGCGGGCGTGCATCGCCTCGTGCGGATTTCACCGTTCGACTCGGCAGCGCGCCGCCATACCTCGTTCGCCTCGATCTTCGTCTGGCCCGAGCTGCCGGACGATGTCGACGTCGACATCGAGGAGAAGGACCTGCGCATCGACACCTATAGATCGAGCGGCGCCGGCGGGCAGCACGTCAACGTGACGGACTCAGCCGTCCGCCTCACGCACCTGCCGACCGGCATCGTCGTGTCGTGCCAGAACGAGCGGTCGCAGCACAAGAACCGCGCGCAGGCGATGAAGGTCCTCAAGGCACGCCTGTTCGACCTGAAGCTGAAGGAGCAGGCGTCGAAGCTGGAGCAGATTGCCGGCGCGAAGAAGGAGATCGGCTTCGGCAGCCAGATCCGCAGCTACGTGCTGCAGCCGTATCAGATGATCAAGGATCACCGCACGAAGATGGAGGTCGGCGACGTCAACCGCGTCCTCGACGGCGACCTCGATCCGTTCATCAAGACCTACCTGCTAAAGAAGGCGAGCGGAACGCTCGGCGCTCCCTTTCCAGCACATTGGGATCCTAAGCTTAGAATTCCACGTGGACAAGTTGTCGCGG
>JADMIO010852332.1_pt1 | contig 53302 bp, 39 predicted proteins | sample 8958161 | NCBI WGS metagenome assembly JADMIO01 (sample SAMN16585339, study PRJNA669376) | soil metagenome | isolation source: Crop rotation soil | place: USA: Cullars Rotation, Alabama | collected 2011 | reverse complement strand
GGCCGCGACTTCAAGTCACGTGAATTCCAAGCTTCGGATCCCACTGTGCTGGAAAGTTGATCGACTATCAAGCCTTGGTCTACATGTGATAAGCTCGTTCTATGCTACACTTTATATAGCACCATTTCTTCGAGCATTAGGTATGAAAATTGGTCAGCGTTGTGAATTTTCTACAGCCATGGGAATGATTCACTCATTAGTTGAAGTTGGCGACGAATGTTTTATAGCTGATTTAGTCAATTTTAGCGATCCTGTCGTTCATCGTGGTCAAATCTATTTACGTAAGACGATTATCGGTAATCGTGTTTTTGTTGGTAATTCGGCTGTGGTTACGGACGGTATTGAAATACCAGACAATTGCTTAATAGGATGTATGTCCGTTGTAGCCGATGGATTGAAAGAAGGACAATCATGTCTAGGTTCACCTGCAATCATACTACCAAGACGTGCAGAAGTATCCGGTAATGTCTCGGAAAAATTAACTTATCATCCACCTACCAATCTCATCTTGAAACGGTTTTGCATTGATACACTACGAGTATTCCTCCCACGAATAGTCATTATTTTCGAAATTGTAGTCGCTTTAGCAATCCTCGGTATTTACCACCGTTCGATCAGTTGGAGTTTTTATTTTTTCGCTCTAGCCATTTTATATATCATCATATTTGCTATACCATCGCTACTCGTTTGTATTATTCTCAAATGGTTGCTGATGGGTAGATACCGAACTAATCAATATCCTATGTGGAGTTGGTTTGTTTGGATATCAGAATTTGTCACAGCAATGTATGAACAACTGACTGTTTCAATGGTACTTGAATACATCCGTGGAACCTTTTTTATGGCGCCTGTTTTACGTTGCTTCGGTGTTAAAATTGGTAAAGGATGTTTTATCAATACTACTGATATAACAGAATTTGATTTGGTTCATATTGGAGATTATACTGTATTGAGTTATCGAGTTGGTCTTCAAACTCATCTTTTTGAAGATCGAATCATGAGAATGTCCGATGTTAATATAGAAGATGAGACAACTATCGGATGCGCATCAATTATATTACCAAACACACGATTAGGTCGAGCAGCTAAACTTGGACCTCTAAGTTTGATGATGCAAGGGGAAAGCATTCCTGCTGAAACATCATGGCAAGGTGTACCCGTTCAAATAGATAATTCTGGCCATAATCGAACATATGGATCGTTTTGAATGTAAAAAAACATAGTTTCAAAATAAAATAAACTTGAATTGACTTAGAGACTTCGAAATTTAATATTGAGAGTAAAATTATTATATAAAATCGAAAACATAATGATGCTAATTGATAGAAAAATTTAATCATATCTGTATTACGCTCAAGGGAAAAAAATCTCATTCCGGGCTACGAACAAGCTTTTTTCCTGTATTTCAAATAAAATGTCTCTTGTAGTATGGGTTTTGATAAATCAAAAGACATTGTTCATCATGTAGCATAAACAAAATCAGGATGCTAGACAAAAACCGAAAAGTAAAATACTTATTATGTACATAAAGTTTACCTTATCTAACGGTGAATGTATTCCATCACCATTTATTTCTTTCTGACGTTCTTCCAGTGATAAATTTCTACGTCTTCTATTTTCATTCTTTAATAAAAATTTTAATAGTAACACGAGCATGAAGTTAAAACTCATAATACCAATAACGATACAGTGTGCTTGCTGATAGTAGGGTTCATCTGATGCTCGATAAGTTTGTCCACTAACTATTCCTGCAATACTACCAGATGCAGCTACCAAAGCTATAGCAACAGCACGTTTCGTTTTGCCACCAATATTATTTGTTACCCATGATAGGGTAAGGTTATGAGAAGTAAATACACCAATACAGGCAATAAATGCACCAAAATATAAGACTTTTTTGGCTAATATTAAATAGAGAAAACCACTCATTCCAATAAGAAGAAATATCATCAAATGATGACTACGTTTATTCAAACGGCTGGCATTCCATAAAGAAAAAATTGTCGTCAGACATGCAACAAAGTATGGTGGTGCAGTGAGAAGCTGAGAAATAGTATTATCATAGTCCATATGTTTGATAATTGATGGCATAAATATACTTAGACAGTAAACTGGAGTTGATATACTAAACTGAATAAGCATATAAAACCACACTTTCCAGTCGAGAAATGCTAATCGAATTTCATGAAATGAATATTTATCATCAACATCGCCTATCATTTGCAAATCTGCTCGTAATCGTTGTGTTAAAATATCTTTATGGATTTGATCAAGCCCTATAGTATTGACAGCAAAAGCATTAGTAAATTATCAGTATTTTTCCTGATAATACTTACATCGAACAGTTGCAGGATAGTCAGCTAAAAATTTGTATGCAATAACTGCTAGACACACAGTCGGTGCTCCTTCGGCTAAGAAGATCCATTGCCATCCACTTAAACCACCTCCATTATGTAACTGTCCGATACCATAGGCCTAAAATTATGAAGAAACTTATTTAGATTTATTCCAGTACGCTATACTTAACATAATTCCACCAAATGCACCAGCTAATATAGCACCTAAAAAAAAGATCGCCATTCGAAATGCTTGATCTTTCCGTGTATACCATAATGTCAAATAAAAAATAACACCCGGAAAAAATCCAGCTTCAGTCACACCCTATAAAAGTGGTAACATATAGTAAATTATACAGGAAATGATATTTAAATTTTCATACAAACCAAACAGACTCGCGCTATCAACAGGTGAGTCGAATTGCGTACTAATGTCATTAACATCATAATAATACCGGATGTGAACATCATACCACTAATCCACTTTGATGGACCCACTCGTCTGATCAACATATTTGCCGGTACCTCACATAAAACCTAGTTTTAGAGGGTGAGGGTGAGTGTGATTCATGCAAATTAGCATCTGATCGATTATTTCCACCTACTTACATAGGAAATAAAAAATACCGATACTGCCCAGTTATAATTTGATGGTAATAAATTTAAATCATCTTCAAGTCCAAAAAGGCGTGCATTTCCTTTGCAAAAAAAATTACACCTCTGATATATACAGAATGTAAATTAGAGTTCTTTTAATACCTATATTAATTCGTTCTAAGAAACTAAAAAAATTTAATAATACTAATAATGGCATTAATCGTAAATCAATTTTGCGTAATAAAGCGTTCATTGCACGTTCATCCAACTGAGTTTGTTGATTGCTTACCACAGAATTTACCGACGCTGGTAGTGCATGCTGCGATATATCCATTAAAATTAAAACGTTATACCTGCAGCCTTTGAAATTCGGATCTAAAGATAAATGTTTTAAGAATGAAATTTTGCAATGAATCTAAAAAAACTCTTTTTATTTTTTTTTGTATTCTCACTGAAAAGAAAGAAGATAAGAGACACCTTTTAAGTGGTGTATGATGGTACTGATTGGATCTACAGCGACCAACTATCTTCGACCTTGTTGCTTGTTGACTAAAAAAATACACAGTTCTGTCCAAAAATAAATTTCTATTACTTCATAAGGAAAAAACAACAAGGTCGAAGATAATTGGTCGCTGCAGACGCTATCAGTACCAACACACGCCACTCAAAAGATGTCTCTTATACAGAACAAAAATGAAATTATTTTTAAGGTATAAGCACATTCTTGATGAATTTATTCTTCGTATTATTTTCAAATCCTGCATTGAAGCATGCAAGAATGAATGTAGACAATTAATTTCGATGTTTTACATAGCAAGCACTGTACATAGAAAGAATTCAGTGTCATTTTTCTTCAACCATCATTGCAACGGTGTTTCGCACGGTGTTTATATTCGTCAAATTACAAATGGTGGTTGCTGTATCGCTCTCCGACAGGAATGTCAACAGATACGACATTTCCTGCTGGAGCGAGAGGGCATGCCCAGAAAGGATTGTATGCACATGAAGGGTTGTAGGCAAAGTTGAAATCGAGAACAATGGTCTGCTTCAATGTGTCAAGACCCAAGTCGGCACCCTTGATCGTGTCGATTAAGTATCGACCTCCACCATAGGTTCCACCAGGCTTACCCGCAAGTTTATCTTTGATTGGCACAAAGATGCCACCTCCATACGAACCAAGGTACCAAACGTCGAGTTCACCAATATCAGGCACATGTACCGAACCGATACGATCGAATGGGACAATACCGTCAGTTCCAGTTGGAATCTGAATACGACAGGGCTGGCGATCAGCAATCACGGGCAACTCGAAACGATAAGCCGGGTTATAGGTCTCGATGGGAAGATGCGTGAAACCAGATTGATTCTCAGGTAGCAGTGGAGATGCTGGATGAGAGGCGAAGAGAATATCACGTTCTCGTCGCCAATACTCATGTGCCACTCGTGGATCGGCTTCACTTTGACGACGTACTTCCCTGTATATTGCAAAGACGCGGCGACGCCAATCAGCTATTTCCAATGCTTTTTTAAAATCAGTCATCATATCGAACTAATCTTCTGGCTCTTCACTTGTGTGCTAATGATATCGTATATTTGCTGTTTGATTGGATTTTGGGCTATATATGAGGGTCTTTATAATGGGAGCGCAACACAGCTGCTATTTCATGCCATATCATTAATCTTCGATCGAATATTTTTAAATGCTCTCCTTTCACTGTCATATTACAATTGACAGGAAGAATAATGACGTACAAAATTCAAAGTATCCATATTATACTTTGAGACTAAAATCACTTATCTATTAGACACGCATCTTTCAATACAGTTGTCGGTTTCAGGGTCAAAAACGTGTGAAAATTTGTCGTATTATAAGTAAGAGATAGATGGCTTCTGATGAAACTCAAACTGAATTATCTTTCTATTTTTCAAATCATTCTGCACTATTGACCAAAAGTATCCTTCTCGAGGATCTTAGCTAAAGCCCTCGACACATTAGCAGACTCGCATATAATAGGGGAGTCCCCTTATAGGAGACCTCACTCTGTTATGGTTTAATTTTTTAAGGATTTTTATGAATTACTGGTGTTTTTCCGACTCTATCGGTATCAATATCGAATTTTATGATTAAAAAGTGTTTTGAAAGGCTGCAGTAAATTGTGTTGTATAATGAAAGAAATAAACGAGAAGGAACTTTATTATCATAAAACAGCTCTTTTTAAAGACATCGGATCACTCACCTCTCATAAAGCAAAAAAAAATTACAGACAATAAAGATTAATTAAGTTCGGGAAAAATAGTTTATATTCATATTCGATTCGTTCTTTGTCTTATATAAATCTAAATACAAAATAAAGATGAAAATTTTTCTAATAAGAATAAATAAACATACTCGATTGAGTGCATCTAAAAGTTGATCAATTTTATTTGGAAAATTTTCAATTGGATCAATATATTGTGAACGCATTTCAGCATCTTTTATTTCCCAAATTTCTAATTCATTTGGTTTTTTCAAACCTATCCAACGTTGAAATTTGTTTAACATAAATGAAAATATTTCCAAATCATCATAAAGATTTTCTCTTGCACGACGAAAATTATCATTAATTATTGTAATAAACATACTCATACAAACAAAAACTACCAAAAAAATAAATAAACTAAAACAAAATGGACCAATAAATGGTGATGCTTGAATTAATTCACTTGTATCAAATTTCATTAATATCATTTCAAAAAGCATTCGTGCTGTTTTTAATAAATTTGCACAACTTGAAATATTTGAAATAAATAATAAATAAAATAATGTTATAAATGCCATAAATACAATTGAAAACATCATTCCAAATGAAAGAAGTTCTTTAAATGAATATTTTAATGTTTGAGTAAATAATGATAAACGTTTATTAAAACGACCAAGATGAAGAAATTTTATTGTACCAAAAAAACAACAATAACCAAGTAAATATATTAAAACATTATTGACATAAACTACAAATTGGAAATTGATATAAACATATCCATTCGTTTTTTCAAGTAGATCACCAATATGTTTAGCTTCTTTATATTTCCATATAAAAATTCCAATACTTGTCCATGAACAAGCAATAATACCTATTTCAATATAAGACCAATATTGTCGAAAATAATTTAATTTTAAATGAAATAATGATTGAATTTCAATAAACATAAAATAAATAATAAATCCAATGTAAAATATTGCACAAATTAATTGAAATGTTGAAGTAAATGTTAAATACAAATTAAAAGGTTCAAAATGAGATTGAGGAATAATTCCACCAGTTGATAAAAATTCAGTAAGAAGAGTAACGGAAGTAAATAATTGGGAATTTGGATTATATAAATTAAGTTGAATTATCACAGCTCGAGTTTGTTTATCAATCCATCCTAATTGATGAAGTTTAGAAATATTTTTTTGAAGATCAGATAATCGACCTCGAAATTCATATAAATATCCACCACCTTTATAAGTTCCAAAATCTCCTGTATATGTATATGTATCCAATTCTTCACTTGATCGATATTTAAATGCTTGATCAATTGATGAATTTGATATTTCTTTTGTTTCATTAATCCATCCAGGTTGAAATGAACGTGTTTCTTCATTTAATAAACTATAATCACCTTCACAATATTTCATAATCTTTTGATTTTGACATAAAGTTGATTTAATACGTAATTGTCTCATTGTTGTCCAACCAATTAATCGATTTGATTTATCATTTATAAAACCATTTAGATTTCTAGGTGGATCATCATTATACCATTGTTGAGCACGAATATTTGAAATAAAACTATTTTCTAACCAATACCAATATTGATTAATTGTTCTCACATTTGTATAATCATTATCAATTTGTCTTGTATTTAAGAAATATTTTCTCATATGATTAACTTGAAGAAATGAATTTTGATCACTATTTGAATATGTTATAACACAAACAACAAGAAGAAAACTTATATAAATAAGAATTTCTCGAATAATTGACCACATATGTAATTCTTTTAAACGTTTATTACGTTCACAAGCTACTTCAGCTTCATTCAATCGATTAAAACGAACAGGAGGTCGATAAATAAATAATGATTTATCCTAAAAATAAATAATTCATTTTAATTATTTATTCAAATGAAAACAAACTTCTTTTTCATTAAATAATTTCAAATCATCAATATCCATATATTCATCAGCTTGTTTATTTCGAGTAAATAAAGCAAAGAAAATAGACAAACATAAAATCTATGAAACTAAAATTATTAATGAATTAATAAATAAAAGTCTTACTTTCATTGGTTGAGTAAGAAGATTTGATGAAAAAAATCCAGTTAAAATGGATGTTAACCATTTTTGAGTTTTTAAATCACCAAATTCAATTCCACGAGCAATTATAAAGAAAATCGAAAGTACAATTAATATAAATGAAAGACCATAAGCAATAAAAATACACCACCAAGGAAATGTTAATTTCGATTGTTTATTTTTATCATTATCACGAGATTTTAATCGTTGAAATAATTGTACAATAAAAAGACTTGGAAATAATGAAATTAATTCAACAGTTATACCAATAATAATCTGTTGAGAACTAATATAAATTGGTCCTAATGATAAACTAGCAGTTGAATTGTTTGTTTTACTTTCAGTTGATAAATCATAATACATTATATTTAAAAACATTGAAATAAAAAATAAAACAAAACAACATGTACATCGTTGTACACGTGTAAATTTATTTACTATTGGACGAGAAAATATTGAAAACCAAAGATGATCTTCAGATATTTTATTATATGTTTCTTTTGATAATACATAAGAAAATTCTTTCTGTTCTTGTTCATTCGCCACAAACAAAATACGTTCGATCTTTCCATCATCTTTTTCCACAGCTAACCATTTTTGACAAATAAAATGAAATTTTTCCATTGTTTGTAAATCTCGAACAATGATATATTTTAAAAACCATGATGCTGATGCACCTTGGCCAGTATTATCATGCCAAATACGAAGATAATTCAATAATCCTAATGATCTAAAACAACAAATTTTATCATTTAATTTGATTCAAAAAATATAAATTTACTTTGGTACAGACATAACAAATGCATCAATTCCACTATTTTGAAAAATTTTTCGATGTGGATTAGAAAATGTTCGAACTTGTGTATCATCATTGTCACCCGAAAGGATAAAATGAACTTTGGATTTTGTTCCAGAATCTTTTCGATGGCCAGTAAAAACAAGAATTTGATAAAAATATCGATCAGATTTATGATTATCAGATAATGGTGTTACCCCTAATTTTTCAATATCTTTTTTATCTTTATAACGTGCATAAATTATCACAAGAAGATATATCATAGAAACACAGATAACTGTCAAATAAACAGTTTTGTTTCTCATAAAATCAGCATTTGCAAAAACATAATTCCAATTAATTGGATTTGGTAAAACAATAAAACCACCTGCAAATGTTGTTAAATGTGTTGAAAAACATTGAGTTTGATAATGATTTGTTAACGATCCAACTACTAATCCATCCGATTGCCAATTATTATTTGTATCAAGATAATAACAACCTGATGTATAAATTCTAAGTTCATAATTTGATATAAAATTAAATATTTGATTTGTAATAGGTGGAGTAGTCATCGAACAATTATTTATTTCTGTTGAATTTAATTCTCGTAAACCAAATATGATTGATTGATGACCAAATGTTTGTTGATTATCAACAAAATATGTGTAAATAGTATCATTTGTTGATGACGGACAAAGTAATATCCATCCATCAATCTGATTAATTGTACTATTTAATTGTGGTGAACTATCGAATTTATAGATAAATAAATATCCAATATTTGGATCCAAAGGATGGATTTCAAAATGCACTGAGATCGAGAGAATACTTGTAATATTAACATAATTTAAATTAAATAATTGATTATGAAGTGTAAAATTCGTTGAAATAACATCTTGTAAAATCATATCTGGTAGAATTACTTTTGGATCTCGAGGAATAATTAATTCAATAGGATGAGTAAGATTTGTTTCAATGGAAACATCATTTCCATTTCGATCAAGAATTGAAAATGAAATTGATCTTGATAAATTTGTATTTAATGAACCAGATTGATCAGCTGATGCAAGTGGTTGCAAACAAACTCGAAGTGAAACAGTTCCATTATTATTTGAATTAAAATTTGATGGAATATAAATCTCAGCATTTTCAGTTTGTTTAATAAATGTATTTGAAAGTGATTCAAATGATGTTGTTTCTAATGACATAAAAATTGATGATGAATTTATTGCCATATTTTGTCCAATATTTAAATGAATATTTAATGCAGAAGTTATTAATGAAATTGTTTCAGTTACTTGATCAGCTATTTGATTTGCTGCTTGTTTTTGATAATAAATATTTCGATTTTTTTCAATGGTTTCTAATGAAAAATCATTTCCATCAGCAAATAAATTTAAATTAGACCATTCAGATTCAAGATCAGTATCATAATCTTGAGGAATAGCATTTGCACGAGAGAAATCTAAATCAAGAACAGTTGTTCGTTGTTGTAATGGTCCATTAATAGCCTATTTTATTATTTAGAATATTTCTTATTATAATCAAGAAAAATATTCTTACACTCATGACATTACTTGTACATTCAATAATTTGAGTAGCTGCTGTTAAAACATCTTCATATGGAATTTGATTTGCTATTGAATATAAAGCAATAGCTAATTGATAACATTTATTTGATGCAATTAACTGAAAAAAGACTTTTTACGATCAACAGAAATAAGAATTTTCTTTACCGAAGCTGTTCGCGTTAATTCATTTGTTGATTGTGTTAATTGTTCTATTGATGATGCTTGTAATATAATACTATTTGAACCAGCAATAACTAAATTTGTTGTAAATGACATAAGATAATCTCGAACATATGCTTGAATATTTAATTGTTTATTAAATTCAATCAAAGCTGATGTATTTAATGGTACAGAAATCGATTGTGAATAACTTTGACTGTCTAATGATGAGATAGAAATACTTGCAGCAGGAACACCACTTGAAACAGCTTTATTTAAACTTTGTGTATTCATTGTATTAAATACTTGTGATAGTGAAGTAATAACTTGTCCAACATCATTTTGATTTCCACTTGCAAGTAATTGAACAATAGGATTATTATTTGTTGCACTTGTTGACACTTGTAAATCTTCAATTAAACTATTAATTGCTGCTGTATCAGGTACAACAATGGGTGAAGACAGATTATATTCAGTAACACAATCATATATATCTCGAATATGAACAATTAAATTAATTAATGATGTATTATCATTTCCAGCAGGTAATCGAATTTGAAAATTTGATACTGACGAAAAAGCAATCATTAATAATTTTGATGGATCTGTTGTCCAAGCTAAAAATCATTTTTATTAGAAAAGAATTTCTGAAAAAAAAAGTTCATACTGTAAACTGAATAATCTTTGATACCATCTTGATCAAACCAATTTGGACAAGAAATAGTAAATAAAGTACTTGTTGTACCATTCAAAGGACTAATTGAACATGAACCATTACATGGAGATTGATTAATAACAAAATGAAGTGAACTTGAACTTGTTTCAAAAATAAATGAATAAACAACCTCAAATCGCCAATATTGAACTTGAGGATTATTAAGAAATAAATTATTTATTGCCGTAAAATTACTTGTATTAGTACCAAAAAACCAAATATTTTGATAGATATTCATTTGATTAAATAATGTCCATTGAACAACAGTCGAAGATCCATTTTTATAACCTTGATAAATATTCCATGTTATTTTTTCGATTGATGTACAACTTCCAAAACAAATAGAATAAAGAGCAACTTGTGTTGTTGGATTAACAAATTGAAATTCCAAATTTGGCACACACATTGTTGAGATAACACAACTAAAAGTAAGAATAATTCAATAATCACATAGATAAAAACACAACTTACACAACAGCAATCATTTGATGATAACTATCATCAACTTGAACAAGTAAATAACCAGTTCCTTGAATTGATGAATTTCGACGATTTTCCATCTGAACCATAAATTGATATGTTCGATTAAATAAAAGTGAATTAGCAAGTATTGTTAATGATGAATTAAATGATGAAAATGCTAATGCACTAGATTGATTTAATAGACACGACGGATTAAGAGGATCAATTCTTGGATCATCAATTGTTAATAATAATCCTGAGATATTAGGAAAATTATAAATACCATAAATTCGACAATAATAATTATATTTCCATTCCTACAAATAAGAATAAACCTAACTGAACAAAATCTTTATTAAATATTATTACTTACACTGATATTGAATACATTTTCATCAAGATCAATAGAGAATGATCCTGGATCAATGGTTAAATTTTGTTGATATCCACGTGTAATCATTGATGGTCCATATTGAAGAAGATTTACTATAATACCTGATGAAGTTATTCTAACAAATGCAGAACTTGATGCCGTTAAATTAGGTGAAGCAACCATTGTTACAGTTAATGTTAATTCATAAATATCAATCGGTAATGTTCGAGCTCGAATATAAAGTTCACTCGATGTTGTTTGAACTGTTTGATCTAAGTGAATTTGAAATGAACAATTTGATGAAGTACAATTTTTGATGATCCATTTTGTATTTGTTTCAAGTGAACTATTACAGTGTAGTTGAATATATGTACTGATTGAAAAATCTTGATTTCGTCGACATTGTATTGGAGATGCTAAAGTTGATCCACCAGGAATTAAAGTAATAATAGGTGCGAAACAACAACCTAGATTTAACAAGATTTTCAATTGATTTATTTCATAAGCATTAATTCATTCTAGAGAAAATGTGTAATATTCGAGAGAAAAACAGCAAGATCATTACATTTCTTAATGACAATGTTTCTAGATGGTTTGATCTGCCTCAACATCTCTTCTCTTATCCTTGAAATTCTTTGTGTATGTTGGTGTTGCTACCTCTCCTCAGGTTGACAGATTAAGACCATAGTAACCTACAACCTGCTCTGTCCTGCAGGGCTCTATCGAAACCACTTTGAAAAATCATATAATGGGAAATTCATAATTCCTAGGAATTAAAAGAAATTTTCAACTCTAACTGTCATTTATTTCATTTCTTTTTCATCTATGATTATCTTTTTTTTTACTATAATTGCCGTATGCGAGGCACTGCCAATGGCAAGACTATATTTCTCTGAGCCTGTTACAATTTGTATTTTTTCCCTAAAACTGTAACTGACTATCAGATCGTTTGAATTTAGTTAGCATAGATATATGCTTATGCTTCTCTATCATTATGCAATCAGAATCTTACACCCGGAGCTCATTGGTGGTGTGGCGGTGGTTGTAGTTGTTGTTGTTGTGGTGGTCGTAGTTGTTGTGGTGGTCGAAGTTGTTTTTGTTGTGGTGGTGGTCGAAGTTGTTTTTGTTGTTGTGGTGGTCGTAGTTGTTGTTGTTGTTGTGGTGGTCGTAGTTGTTGTTGTTGTTGTGGTAGTCGTTGTCGTCGCTAAAAAATGAAAAATTATAGTCTCTTTAAATCAATAAACGAAGCTAAAATGACGATGATTTTTTCTCCTCACAACTGGGACACAATATTCATAAACTTAAACCCATCCGAATTTGAGTTCTGAAGAAGCCTCATGCACGCTATTTTCTCATCTGACTAACGATATACAAATGAAAATCTTCTCTATAGCAAATTAGCAACATATTATTGCTTGCTTTCTGAGTAGCCAATTATATCACAAAGACTTTTGTATTCTACGTTGCAATACACATTCTTATCTTCTTAATGAAAGTGCTGCTGAGAATTAAATATCTCTTACTCTGCGGAAAAGAGAAGTTTTCAAAAGGCAGGAACCTATGGAACTTCTTTGAACCTTCTCTCTAGACGCATACGTATTATCCAATCAACTGACCCCAGTAAGGGAATCAAAGGATGAGTGAGTGATACTGATTAAGTGACGAGTTCCTTGCGTATTTTCTCAATGCCTAATTTCAAGAGCAAACATTGGTCTAAAAGAGAAAATAGTCTTCTATTTCAAACATTAAAACACACTCATACAGTTCTGGGCAAAAGTCTTTCCCCCACTAGCTCTTTTTCTGTCTTACCATATTTTACATCAAGTTTCTTATCGATTAGAAGACGTGCACGTAAAGATGCTGCATTTAGGTACTGGCGATCACTGGCTGCTTGTGCTAACAAGTGAGAATGTTGCCTCCAATACGATTAACGTATTCTGACATCTTTGATGGAAGGTATTCGAAGCTATGCTTGCTCTTTTGCAAACACTTTGGATTAAAGAACAAAAAAAGAATGAATGTAAGTGAGGGATACGCATCAGAGACCGAAACAAATGAGAAAATTTTGATTCGGATTCGATTCGATTCTATTTGACAGAATCTACTTAGGGTTGATCAAAAGTTCTGACCACGGCGTTTTAAAATCTAAAGATGAAGACAAGGTTTTTCTTGACTATTATATGCGGACGAAACCAGATCTTGTCCGGGGCATTAAGAGATGATACCTGCTAATCCCTAGATTGGCCTGAACAATAGCACGTTTCTTTCGTATAATGATGAAGAAAAAACTTGTCGTTATCTTCAGATTTTTAAATGCTATGGTTAAAACTTTTTGTAAATCCTAGGTATATTCGATTCGATTCGGCTCATCTTGAGAAGCACAAACTTCTCATCATAAGCGGTGTATATTTCCATTTTGTAGACCATTTCACTAACGAGGAAACATCCCCAGATGCCCCCTCGGATTTCAATGAAACTCGGTCTATAGATACTACGTAGTGCTCTAGTACAAACCCTAAAAGGATTTGAGTTGCAATTGAGATTTGGCTAACGTAAGCTTTGTGTGTCTTCGTACGAAAGCTATCGATTTAGAGAGATGTGGGAAGTGGTAAAGAGGAGATACAGCATGAAGTATAAGATCAGCACAATCACGATGAATATTTGTTTTAACCTATAGCCAATTGCATGAGTCTCTGATTTGAACTGATAAGCGCTGATTTAGTTCTTCCCTTCGTATGGGAAGGTGACATTTTTATCGAGTCCTTGCCTTAGTCGCCCACTCTGAACCATCAAACATCAATCATATGGATAATAACGAGCAGAAATGCATTCAGATATTAACTGCTGAGGCTGCAAAACATCGGCAGTTCATTTATCTTTTTCCTCTGAAATCGACACTTGTAGACAAGATGAACGAGAAAGTCATCCTTTTTCGGGAAATACAAGGTATGGAGAAAAAGGAGAAATATCAATTCTCATTGCTCACGGACATTGTCGAGCGGCTGAGAGAGTTGAGGTGTGTTTAAAGTGTCTATTATTATCAGAGAAAAAAGAAATGCAGAACGAAGAAGCCAGAGTGCTGCTGCGCGTATTAACAAGAGAAGTGAGAAGCGAAATTAGCAAGTATAAGTCGATTCAATGGGGGAACTTTCTTTTAAATATTCAAGAGACACACAATAGACCGAGTAAGGACTTGTGGTCTCATCTTTCACGTGTATACAAACTGAAAGCTCAGCCCTATTTCGTAGTCGAGGAATCCGAATCTATAGATGGCTTATCGAAAATGGCGACTTTGATTTTTCGGTCAAAGAAGGCTTATCTAACACCTTTGAACAACCTTTGCAATAAAATTGTTATGTTCCTAAACTAGGTCTTCCTTAACTGAAAAATCAAAGTTACAGATTTCGATAAACCACCAGGCTTCGAAATTGGGCCACTTTTTCATGGGCCGACCCGGCCTGTAGTAGCCCAAGTATTGCTCAAGCCCGCCCAGCTCGGCCCACCCAGTGAATTTATTAGGCCCGTCCGACCCAGCCCGACACTATTGATAAATATATATCTTTACTAAAAATACTCACGACATAGAACTTAATGATCGCTTACATACTGTGTCAGAGCTTAGTAAAGAATTGACCGTTCACCATATTCATGATGATCAGAATTTTAATTATTTTCTGCAAGTTAATGAGTGTAAAACAATGTTTGTGATAATTGGAATTATGTTTTTAACGAAAGAGCAGATGCATGTCCTGACTTTCGGTTTTCATGAGAATTACCATTCATTAACACGAGTTTTCCGGGAATGATTGTTCATCAATTAATTTCAAACAATGAAAATATTTACTAACCTATGTTAAGAAAGTCTTCGTACAGAATCTTTGTTCATTTTGCCGCCATTTAAAAGTAACTTGAGCAGATGAAAAGGAGTCGGTTAGAATCAGGATTTAATGCTCTCTCCAAATGTGTATTCAGAAGTTTTTTTAACTCGAAGTTGAATGATTGAGAGAAAATCTTTGATGGGGGCGAAAAATGTCGTTTGGACAAAACACTACTCTGAAAAGTCTTCTTAAATATATTTGCTGGTTTTTTGAACATTTAAATGTATTAAAGAGGATCAAGAATAGTCGCTTAAAACTAGAATTTGATGCTCTTTCTAAATATAGCGTTAGAATTTTTCTCTGATCCACTGCTAGTTAGCTATAAGTAAATACGTAAATCAATAAAAAATGTCGTTCGCACCATACAGATCAGCTTTTCTCCTTCAGTCATAATTTTTCTAAAGCCTGTTTGTGAATAGATTTTACTTCCTATTGTTCTAGAGAATTTAATGTTCTACAAAATCATGGGTTGCAATAACCTACAACTTAAAAGCATCAAAAGCTAGAAGCGTTTTTCGAAATGCTACTCTCACATGAGATGATATTTTATTTTTCAAAATAATCGTTATTTGTGATTTTTTTTGTTTTTAAAATGCAAAAGATTCTGATGATTTGCAATATGTTGAAAGCAAAGCAAATTGGGTGTTTTATAGAGCAAACGTCGTTCTACAAACTGGTGTGTAAAAACACTTTCCTCAGATTAGAATTAAGGAAGTTTTAATCAAAGTACAAAAATGGACTATACTAAATATTGTCCGAACGTCAATTTTGGTCTCCATCAAAGATTTTCTCTCAATCATTCAACTTCAAGTTAGAAAAAACTTCTGAATCCACATTTAGAGAGCATTAAATCCTGATTCTAACTGACTACTTTTCATCTGCTTAAGCTACTTCTAAGTGGCGATAAAATGAACAAACATTTTGTACGAAGACTTTCTTAACATAGGTTATTCGTGGCTCAAATTATTACTATTAGTTCGTCGTTAAAATTACCTCATCTGAATGATACTTATATCGTTTAACACAAGCAAAATCTCAACAAATCTTTTATTAGAAAAAGAACTTTCAACAGACCGAAAAACACTTCTCTTTTATGCATTAACTGAGGAAAACTTAAGTGACACGCGCATAGTACAGCTTTTCGCTCATGATCAGCTGTGCTGCATGTAGCACTTGCAAAAACTTCAGATTAAAAACCAGGTCAAAATACCACTATCTGAAGATGAACGGAATCTAGTTTTTCTGTTTGTAAAATAGATGTTATTTAATTTTAGTCGGTTACATGAGTTGTGAAAATCTAGTTTAAATTGAATAAAATCAAAATTTTTGGTTTTTTTTTCTTGAATGAAAGAAATTTAAAAGAAAAAAAAGAATTTAGTTCGGGCCTGGCGGCCCAGCAAAAAGTAAGACCCGCCCAGTCCGTCGGTCTAATTCGGTGAGGCCCACCCGGTCCAAGAAAAAATCTCTTTGGGCCGGGTCGGGTCATCGGGCCGGGTGGCTCATTTCGAGGCCAGTAAACCACCTATAGATTCAGATTCCTTGACCCTGAAATAGGGCTGCGACGTTTTCTTTCTTCTCCTGGAAACGCGAAAACTCAATAAGTTTCCAGAAATGAAAACATATTGAGGTTTCAAGTTTTCGAGTTTCTGGAAACGCAAACCCAAAAGTCTTTTCTCGAGAAAAGAAACTTCAGGAAAAGAAAATGTCTCACGCTAGTTGGCAATAGATCAAAAAGTAATACCGTGTGAAAATGAAATCAGCAATAATCTCTTTCTCTATTATGAAGAACAATTCCATGCACTACAAGCGTCCATAATAAACTCTCACAACCAGTAGTAGCCTGACCGAGAGGAGGATGTTGGGGATGTAACATTCCCTCCCTCTAATCGTGGAAAATTATTGTTTTTTCCCAGTGGAACCGACAATTTTTCTTGCGTTCTGTTAGAAGGAATATATTCTCCCTTTGCAAAAAATCGCGACACCCCCAATATTAATTACTTCTGGCCATCACTGCTCACAACACCAAAATTGAGTCAGAATACATCGAATTAATCAACAGATTAACGATTTCAGACAAAAAAGTTAGAGAAACGAGCACTCTCAAGGTCACTAGATGTGTCAAAAAGCTGAAACCAAAGGAATCACCTGACTTTGACCTGATATCGAATTAAATGATTAAGTTCCTTTCACCAACCTATATAGTCCATTTAACAAAATGTTTCAATGTTTGGTTGAGTGAGTGTCAGTATTCAGATGAATGAAAACTTGCGAAAATAGTCACTCTGAGTAAGTTGAAAGCAGGTATATCGAGGTGCGATCAACAAGACTCATTTCTCTCGTTGCTATACACTGGGCTGAAGGAAACAAACTCGTTCCTCCCGAACAGTCAGGCTTTAGACCGAGTTGTCTTCTACTAACTGGAGTCCTATCGGTATCTCAGGAAGTAAAAAGCAATATGACTGCTAACATTCTGACTCTAGCCGTTGATGTAGACTACCAGAAAGCCTATGATAAAGTGCAGTACGCATCGTTCCTCGTCAAACTAGTTAGAATGGAAATGCCTCTAAGTCTACTTAAATTAGTAGCTTCCTGATTGAGTAATTGACGACCTTATCTCTCATTTAGACAGAGAAAATCAAATACCTTCTGTCTGTAAAAAAACACCGATGTTGTTCGAACCGTATTTTGCGACAATAATGTCGGTTTTGTTGTCGCCATTGACATCGGCTACTGTCACAGAGATTGGATCACCGCCAGTAGAATAGGTCATTTGATTAGTAAATGTGCCGTTGCCTGTATTGAGAAAAACACCGACGTTGTTCGAACCGCGGTTTACGACAATAATGTCGGGTTTGTTGTCGCCATTGACATCGGCGACTGCCACAAACCACAGGTTAGTGCCAGTGGAATAGGTCGTTTGAGCAATAAATGTGCCGTTGTCTGTATTGAGAAGAACATCGACGTCGTTCGAACCCTGGTTTGCAACAATAATGTCGGGTTTGTTATCGCCATTGACATCGGCAGCTGCCACAGAACGTGGGAAATTGCCAGTTGAATAGGTCGTTTGAGCAATAAATGTGCCGTTGCCTGTATTGAGAAAAACACTGACGTTGTTCGAATTGTAGTTCGCGACAATAATGTCGGGTTTGTTGTCACCATTGACATCGGCAACTGTCACACACAGGGTAGTGCTAGTTGAATAGGTCGTTTGAGCAGTAAATGTGCCGGTGCCTGTATTGAGAAAAACACCGACGTTCGGATTGGAGTTAGCGACAATAATGTCGGGTTTGTTGTCACCATTGACATCGGCTACTGTCACAGAGGACGGCGAAGTGCCAGTTGAATAAGTCGTTTGAGCAGTAAATGTGCCGTTGCCTGTATTGAGAAAAACACCGACGTTGTTCGAATTGGAGTTAGCGATAATAATGTCGGATTTGTTGTCGCCATTGACATCGGCGACTGCCACAGACTGCGGAGCAATGCCAGTTGAATAGGTCGTTTGAGCAGTAAATGTGCCGTTGCCTGTATTGAGAAGAACACCGACGTTGTTCGAACCCGCGTTTGCGACAATAATGTCGGGTTTGTTATCGCCATTGACATCGGCGGCTGCCACAGAGCACGGTCCAGTGCCAGTTGGATAGGTCATTTGATTAGTAAATACAACACTCGATTGACCTATTCGGAAACAAGAAAGTGTTCTTAACATCTGTATAGTTATGCAGAAGAACCATCACATTGCTGTGATTCCATCAATGAACAACTGTATTGCAGTTAGGACTGGCGTAATGAAGGCGTGGAGAACGCGGTGGCGAGAGGATGATGTCCCTCAGTCTTGGAACGTTTTCGTTTTACGCGGCAGAGCTGAATACATTATCTCGCATTCCCTACAGCTTTCATGGCAACCCTATCGCCTCACCAATCGACAAAATCTATCTCCAGTCCTCGCTGCTTACTGCAACTTTGTCCTCTGTTAGTGTATTCTTATAATTATTGATTCTTCATTTGGTGTAGTGATGGACGCCTCAGATGTTTTTCTACTGAAACTCAACTAAATCTGATCTTGGACTCGATGGAAGCAGCCAACGATGTGAGCTTCTCCCCAATTTCACTGACCAGATTTTTCCTTCGCTAAAGATAGCTGAGTGGATGACACTATGTCTCAGATGGAAAGTGCCGAAAACATTCTCTGATTACATTGCACAAGTCAAGTGGAGAGTTCAACAAGCGTTTTCAAAGTTTTCAAAAAAATAGGCTTTAATATTCGTCATGTACGCCTGCGCACCACAGATGATCGAGGATGGGAGCAAAAACCCAATTGTACAGTGGCAATATGTCTGCAAGTAGGGAGTATTAGTTTCGGGTTCCTAGGAACACCAACCTACTTGACAATTCATTTATGCCCCTTTTTGAACACATTGGAGTTTTTAGACATAGTTTTTCTTTCATGTTGAGGCAAGTCAGTGTGAGCTTCGGATTCCCGGAAATCGAAACTTGGACCAGGTTTTCAAGTATCAGGAATTCTGGATATACTTTTGTTCTTAGCGATATGCAATAGGGTTCGTCATTCTTAGGAATTCAGTGCGAGTTCCTGTATCCAAGAACTCGAAATTCGGTGCAAGTGCCTCTTCCTAGGAACCCAAAAATCCATAGTCACTTATCTCAAAATGAAAGGAAAAATATGTCTAAACATTTCAGCGTGTTCAAAAACATGCAGAAATCTATACGCAGGACATTTGCTCGTCTTGAAGATGAGAGTGAGGATGATACGGACACGAAATGAACCTTAGTCTGAAAGTTGGCAGTTGTTAGAGTTTTCCAAAAAGCAGTTTTTTTGATCAAGTTCAGGTCAACAGATACAAAAGCCACAAAAACATTTTGATCAATGACAACACTTCTAATTAACAGTGAATTTCGGAGAAAATCGGATGATTCGAGTATCATCATGGCAAATGATCATCTACTATTTGGTTGTTTTTTATATGTTGTAGGGGCAATGATTTTTTTTTCTAATGAACAAAATTTGTTGAAACTTGGTTTATGGGTCAAAACCTTTTTGAATTAAAGAAACTTGGCATGGTACACTTTTCAATATCCTTCATACACTCTATCATCCATGCAATCTTGTACTAACCTCTGCACCGAAAATTCCCACTGGGTCCGAAATGGTTCAAATCGTATTTTCAAACACAATAAACATGATATTCGAAATCAGCTCAAAAAACTGTATCGAATGGCTGTGTGATTACAAAAACAGATCTACCTAAATTTGGCCGGAGAGGAGCATAATTAAAAGTGTTTTTAAAAAGAGCTGAGGAGTAGGGGTCGAATTTAGGTCGACATTTTTTGTAATTACAGCTATTCGATACAGTTTACTGAGCTGATTTCGAATATCATGTTCGTTTTGCTTGAAAATACGATTTTAATGATAAAACTCTCTGAATATGAGCCGATTTTTCAAAGTTTTTATCACTGATAATGAAAAAAGCTGATTACCCTCAAAATATTCATCTGTTTGGATTGAACCGCCAGTATGTGATAGCCCTAATGATTGTGAACAGATTTGTTAGCAGCGGTTTATGCAAATTTTGATGTCGATAAATGACAACTCAGTGAAATACTAAAAGATACTTAATCTTCAGCGAGAACGGCTGGCGCGTTCGCTAAGAACATTTTCTTACTGGCCTTTCGCTTTAGGAAAATGTACGTATATGAAGTGAACATCTAAAAAGTTCCATTTTCTACTGCTTAGTACTTAAATATTTTAACAGTTAAAAAATATTTTTTTATATCAGATGATGCAAATTTTGTCTACTTTCGCACGGTATAAAAATAAAAATTTTAGGATATAAAATGAGAGAGATATGAGAGTTATAATACACATCTATATAAAATGCATTCGCTTCAGGTGCATTGACTCTATGTGTTTTCTGCAACAGTTTTCATCTTTTTTTGAATTCACATGACAGACTATTGTAAGCTCCTGTTTTTATTAAGCGAGCCAATTCACATAACACATAGAAAATGGAGGACCTTACATAATAAAAAGCATTTCTTGAACCAAAACTAACGATGGACTTCTATATTTGGGAGGACTTCTCAAATCTCGGAGAATTGTCGCGCAACATATTAAGATTTCTCCCCTTTCCAAATAAATGTGACAAAGATATTGTCGTCACTCCCCATTTACGTGGAATAAGTGCACATAGGTTTTCAGATTCCTTACTCTTACAATGACTAGAATTCAGCCAGTCAGCTTACATTCCTACAGACAAGTCCCACCAACAGATTCGAATCTGGAGTCGGATCTGGGTCCAAAAAGTTTGAGCCCGATAGGCTCTACTGTGAGAGATGCATTCGTATTACCATTTTAGTTCGGTCAACATTTTAATCTAGTAAAGTCTGCCAGCCTCTCATGATGTCAGCCCCCGTCGCACGCTATAACTTGGGCAAGCTCGACGCATCACTATGGCCTAGCCCATCACAGGCAGGGGTTCCCAATTCTGAGACGCGTTTGCCTATAGATCCATTTTCAAATACAATAATTCTTTTCTCAATGGATTTCATGTTTATACATCGTATGATATTCCCACTTTTTAAAGCTACATATTGCTCTTAATTAGGCTCACTTTTTTTTATAAAGAAAGAAAGCGACTAAATAAAACAAAAAATAAAAGTTGTTTCATTTATTGAACGAGTCGATCTGAGAGCCCATAGACTATCGGTAGTGGCTAGAGATGTGTGGGCAAAGTTTTTTCTTTTATCCAGATTCCATAGATCGGAATTGGAATCGGGACTAAAACCGATTCGGCACGTTTCTAGTCTCAACACATAGGTTGAGTGATAGGAAAGAGATGTGATCGAATTCCGTGAGTTCTGAACTCTTTAGTAAATTCTTCTCTGATCAATTTCAAAGAGTCAGATGAACTACTATTTGTAGGTTACACTACTCATTTTAGTCTATCGTTAATATTTCTCCATTTCATTAGTGTTCAAACCAGAGTTCCGAATGGGCTGCTCCCATCCGATTTTACGACGCACACTCACGGGCCTCCCGTATGAAAAAAAATCAATAAAACTCTGATTTTAAACGATTCGATCTAGACAACAATCAATTTTACTCTAATTGATCTCCATTTTCGCTTACACAAATTAATATGGAATTACATCGAATCTGAAAGTGTTGCATGTGTCCCAACCGTTGGTCTGTCGTGATACTTATCATTTGTTGACATGATTAGTCCGATAAAATAATTGAAAATTAGAGTTTTGAAGTTAAAACTCGAGAAAGATGCGTTTTTTTTGGGTTGGGTTTAGGACCATTGCTCGTCGGACACTTGTTCGCAAAAGTACTTCGATGTTAATACATAAATAACAAGCCTCGAAATTGGGTCACTTTTTGATGGCCCGACCCGATACTATTTATAAATATATTTATTTTTTTAAGAATGAAAGTATTCACGTCACGAAACTCAACAATTGTTTCAATAGTGTGCCAAAACATGGTAAAGAATTTTGTACTGTGATCATCATGAGTTTGATAAAGAGACGTATGTTTAGTGCTTATAAAGGAAAATCAGAGATAAGTTGGATTATTTTTTAAAGAGAAAGAGCAGATGCGATTTAGGTATTCTAATCTTATAAAAGCTATCATTCATTAATACCAGACGCTCAGAAACAAATTCATTCACCAGCATTGTTCATCCCTCAATTCCAAATAGTCAAATGAATTACTATCTGCAACTTATATTGTTACTTTTAATTTTCTGCTGAAATCATTCACTTAAGTGATACTCATATTGCTTGCTGTAAGTAAAACATCACTGGGTGTAACGTATAAATAAGGAGCCTCATTAGACTGAGAAACACTTTGCTTCCAAGCATTACCTAAATGAAACTTAAGTAACACTAACACAGTAATGCTTTTCGGTCGTAATTAATCATGAAGCACATAACGTTTGTCGCAACATTTGACGAGAAATCAGATTAAAACTGATTGAAATATCACTATTTTAGGCTATTTTAAACCTAACTTTCAAGCTTTTAAGACCGATTTCATTTGATTTCATTTCATTAAATGTGTTTTTAAAAGATTGTTTTACTGAAATATAAAGGCCGGGCAGCCCAATGAAGACTTCAGCCCGCTAGGCCCGCCGGTCTACTCCGTTGAGGCCCGCTCAATTCAACAAAAATTCTCTTTGGGCCAGGTCAGGCCGGGCTGGACCATCAACCTGAGTAGCCCATTTCGAGGTTTGATGAATAAGACACCAAGACAATCTTTGGGAACAACAAAAAATAAATGATAACACAGAATTAAAAACATTTTTGAGGTGGGTGGATGAGTGCAAGAAGACCATAAATCTCACTATCATGTTTATTCTCACCCTTCACAGGGAGACAGCCAGGCGACAAAATATTTTTTGCAATTTTGTTTTTCCATCGATATGGCGTGCAAAAAGCCTGAGCATTATTTCATTTGAAGGCGCATCAATGACGCATCAAAATTGTTGTAACTTCTTTTTAACAAGAAAAACGTATTGATACAACTCATTCAAAACTTTAAATTTCTTCTTGTCGTCAGACTTTTGTTGTTGATTTTCTGTTGTTGTTCTCAAAGATCATCTTGGTGTCTTATCCATGTAATAACATCGAAGTATTTTTGCGAGCAAGTGTCCGACAAGCAATTGTCTAACGAGTAACTGTCCTCTCGAGCAAGTGTCGGGACAAGCAAGTATTCAAGCAAGCAACTATCCTAGCGAGTAAGTGTCCTACCGAGTAACTGTCTATGCACAACTGTTCGGATCTCATTTTACGGTCATCATGCTTAAAATCGATAAAAAACGAATAATCTAATTCAAATCAAATTAAAATAGTGCCATTTTAATCGAAAAATAACCATTAAATTCAAAAATTTTCTCGTTTTTCTACATGAATATAAGCTTTAGCCTATGAATTGATGATAGCTCATGGACCGAATCTGGAAAAAAAATTCAAAATTCGCTAGAAGTCGTGCATATTATTATTTTAAAATTCCTTTTCTCGAAAAAAACACATTTAACCTATTGATTTACTGAAAGATTTCTGCAATGAAGACTGAATAAGTTATACAAAGAAGAACAAAGAAAAAAAGATATAAAATTGGAGTAGTAATAATTTTTCGAGAAATTCAATTATCTTAGGCATGTCACAAGTTTACTTCATCCACTGGAATTTATCCGTCTTGCGTCAGCAAACTATTGATACCAATTAAATTGTCTGTTCTCGTTAAAAGCCTCATTGTCTTCAAGAAAATGTTGTTGCCTCACTCATCTTTCACCCACAAGTTGCGTTATTTTAAAAGATAAACAATAGTTATCGATGGTAAAGAACTTTGGTCAGCATGACAAGTCCAACTATCGTTGGGAAAATTTTAAATAGATAAGCGGTCCACGGGCGGACTGGGCTGAGCGACTGTTTTGAGGAAAAGCCATGAGTGGACTGGACTGGGCCGGTTTTTGAGAAAAAAAAAACATGAATGGGCTTGGCTACGCCGATGTTCTGAGAAAAAAAAACAATGAATGGGCTGGACTGGGCCGCTGTTTTGAGAAAAAAAACATGGATGGGCTGGACTGTGCCACTATTTTGAGAAAAAAAACCATGAATGGGCTGAACTGGGCCACTATTTTGAGAAAAAAACCATGAATGGGCTGGGTTGCGCCGCTGTTTGAGAAAAAACCATGAATGGACTGGCTACGCCGGTGTTCTGAGAAAAAAAATCATGAATGGGATGGGCTACGCCGGTGTTTCGAGAAAAAAACCATGAATAGGCTGGACTAGGCCGCTATTTTGAGAAAGAAATATGAATGGGCTGGGCTACACTGGTCTTCTGAGAAAAAAACCATGAATGGGCTGGACTGGGCCACTGTTTTGAGAAGAAAACTATGGATGGTATGGACTGGGCCGGTGTTTTTAGAAAAAAAACATGAATGAGCTGGGCTGAGTTGCTGTTTTGAGAAAAAACCATGAATGGAGTGGAATGTGCCACTGTTTTGAGAAAGAACCATGGATGGGCTGGGCTGGGCTACTATTTTGAGAAAAAAACATGAATGGAATGGGTTACGCCGATGTTCTGAGAAAAAAACCATGAATGGGCTAGACTGGGCCGCTGTTTTGAGAAAAAACCATGAATGGACTGGAATGTGCCACTGTTTTGAGAAAGAACCATGAATGAGCTGCGCTACGCCGATGTTCTGAGAAAAAAAAAACCATAAATGGACTGGACTGGGCTGCTGTTTTGAGGAAAAAACATGAATGGGCTGGGCTGGGCCACTGTTTTGAGAAGAAACCATGAATAGGCTGGCTACGCCAGTGTTCTGAGAAAAAAAACATGAATGGGCTGGACTTGGCCGGTGCTTTGAGAAAAAACTATGGGTGAGTTGGACTTGGTCGGGTAAGAATGAGAATGTTGATGTAGATGAGAGTACTAGTGTGGGTGAGAATAGCGGTGGCAGAGAGTAATGCAGATGCATATGTCGATGAGAGTGATGTTGAGGGTGAGGATGAGGAGGCGGATGAGAGTGAGGGTGTGTATGATGCTGATAGTGAGTGGTCCAAGTGTCGGGACTCAACTGTCCGGATGCGCAAATGTCAGAAGCTCAAGTATCGGAGCGCAACTATTGGGAGGCTCAATTGTCGGAGAGCTCAACTGTTGGCAAGCGCAAATATCGGGACTCAATTGTCGGGGCTCATCTGTCGCAGGCTCAACTACCGGGAGACGCAAATGTCGAAGGCTCAAATGTCAGGACTCGTCTGTTGAAGGCTGCGTTGTCGATGTATCCACATCTATGATCAATGCTTTGTCATTAGATGCCAGAAAATCAAGCGGTTACAGAAAATTAAAGTCAAACCTCAAGATTTATGCTTTTTGAATGAAATATGTGGAAACTATTCGATTAAGGTTTAAAAAACCAGAAGTAACACGTTTATATTGTATTGAAAGCAGAGATGTTCAAAGCAGCAGAGCAGCAGCAGATTCTCTGTCGCAATGGACATCTCTGATTGACAGATATAATGGTTTATTATTCACGCAATATGAATTGATATATCTAACGAAGATATACTAATAAAACTAAATTTCTTATTTAATAAATATCTTACACACACATATTTTAGTCTTAATGAGAAAGACTGCCGACCAAGAGTGATCATTTTAATTAAAAAAAAAACTGAAGCTAAATCTCATGAATACGAAGAAAATAATTATGACTTATTTACCTGATGATCGACCGATAATCGACAGAATCACCCATATGTTTAAATTATTAATTGTCAGCATATTGAATAATGAAATGATTTTTTTCATCATATTGTTCAAATCGGATGCCAGAAAAAACCAAATGAGATTGAAAGTTTTCAAAGAAAATTGTAACCAAGAAGTCGTCGAGCAAATGATAGACTGAAGTTAATAATTTTTTTTCTTACTAATGCTTTTTTTTCTCTTTGTGTTTTTTATTTTTTTTAATATTTATTCTTGACTTTTTTATCCTGAAATGAGTGGATCAACACAGAAAAATTATGATTTTCTTGGAAAGAATAAAAATGATACCCTATAAGAAAATTTCTCTTTAGACAAAAACACATTGTAATTACATAAAGAAACATGGTGAACAAGTTTCTGTTCACATTATATTGTTCAAAACTATGAAAAACAGTAATCATAACCATCATTTATATTTGTAGAATAGAAGAATTAAGTTTATTTATCTCTAGAATTCTGCATGTTTTATTGATAATGAAGGTTACTATTGTTTGATACATTTTTGAATTTTTTTTTCATTATTAAATTGATATCGACAATGTTTGATGTGAAAGATGAAAGAAAAATATTTTCATATCGAAAACTAAAATGAACTTTTTTCTTATTGTATTTAATAGAAGATTGAAAATTGATAAATATTTGAGACTTGTTTAGAATAATGATATATACTCTCATTATTCAATAGAAAAATCTAATAGAATTGCTTGATTTGAAGGCTATATTGTAAAAGAAGGAAACAGAGAATATATTGTCCAAAAAAAAGTTACTCTTCATTGTCGCCCAAGATAAATTTCGCCGAAATTCTTCCTGTAGATTTTCGCGGAAAAATTATATACATCGACGAAGAAGAACAGGAAAAAATTTTCTTCAGCGAAAATGGACTAAACTTCAGTAACCTGCATTTCCTGCAACAACAATTTCTTTTATCATGCCTCTTTCTTTTGGTTTAGACCATTTTCGCCGAAAATTAATGTTGCCGAAGAAAATTTTCCTGTTTTTCTTCACCGATATAATTCTTCGGCGAAAGTCATCTTGGGCGACAATGGAAAGTATCGTTACTGGAAACATTAAAAAAAACTTGCAAGAGTCAATAAATCTCTTATGCCAATTAACTGCGTAGTTGCCTACTTCTTCATTTCACTCATCATAAAAAGAAACTTTTTGTTCAATATACTTTTCAATGGTGACCTTTTTTCTTTATTCTAACGTTGTTAGCAACATTTACAGTTGCTTGGAAATGTCAATAGTAGAATAATGTTTGATTCAAATTGTTTTTTCTATTTCTTTTTAAGAATGATGAGGCTTTTACAGTTACTGATCAGGCCTCAAAATCGAGTCAATTTTTGATAGGTCGATTTTGAGTAGAACCAGAGATGTCCATGGCGGTGCCGTACCGATAGCTTCATTTTGGAGAGCATTCTAAAACGTCATGAATTTGCACAGGATTTGAATTTTCACAAGTGTAACATCCAAAGACCAGGCGAATCTGAATGGTTCATACCAACAGCCCTAGTTCAGTACAATAATCGCACGAATTTTTTAAGGATTTTTTGAAAACCATCGTGGCAGCGACAGCTGTTAATATAACTCATCGGAGCACAGGAATTGCTCAAAATGTTGTTTTTGATCTGCTCAGATTATAGAGCATATCGAATTGTCTCTAAGTCAACAGTTTTCCTGTTTTGCAAAAATGAGCTCCAGAAAAATAAACTTTTGTATTTTTATATTAAAATGTTATAGTATGCATCGGTTATATGAAGTGAAGTGGCTGCATTTTCTTGAAAAATTGATTTGAAACAGAAACAATTATTGTTTTATAGACAATTCGATATGCTCTATAATCTGAGCAGATTAAAAACAACATTTAGTAAAAGGTTTGTTATTCTAGAAAACCATCCTATAAAGGCGTATAAGCATTTCTCATATCCATATTCAAAATCAGCATAGTTGATAACCTATAGCCCAGTAGATTTCATTTAAAAACCGATTTAACAATTGAAAACGTTCAAATATGAACTGAGTACCACAGGTTCAGCGCGGCCTTTTCTATTAGACAATATGTTCTTACTCTATGTGTACGTGACACATTTCAAATATGAGAGATGAAACGCATTTTTGCAAAGAATATGCAGAAGTTTGTTGAAAATGTTTCAATAGCACATTTTTTTGATAGAAACGCGTTTTTAACAGTTTTATATCAGATTTTTTTCATGAATCATCCAACTCAGGATTATTACATCGCTGATAAACAGTTAAAGCAAATATTCTTCATACTATTTATAGGTTTTAACAGCAATTGATGAAGTTGGTACGGATATCTCATTACGTTATTCAACACGACAATTGAGAGATGTGTAATATGAAAAATCTCTTCAAATAATTTTTTTCTCCTCATTGCATTCAATAAGAACAAAATTTGATTATTAATGATTGTAAAATATTGATCTTTCCATTGTGGATTTCACCTGAAAATATGTTCTTCAATAACTGGTACGACATCAATATGTGAATTAAGCAAAATCGATTGATTATTTCAAGATATGGAGACACCTTCAATGTTTTCTTCCTATATATTTAAAAGTCACTCAGAGAAGGATAAAATTTTGAATGTATAGGTTGTTTTACATACTCTTTCATTTGCAATGATCAGAAAGATAAGTTACATTTATTTTTCGCTAAGATTCACAGATCATCTATTAACTTGTTTTCATCATTTTCCTAATCTGCATTTATCATGATTAGACATGGACTAAACTGAAAGTAAAAATAATCTTTTGCATAATGTTCACATCAACGTCAATAGATATAAGATCTAATAAACTCTATTCCGAAAATATTGTTATTAGTCAAGTATATAAAATTAAAAATTTCAAATATTGTTTTTTTTTTAAATTCTACATTTTATTTAGTAAATTATTAAGTGAAACAATAAAATATCTCAAATTCAGTTATGTTTCATACTAATTCTGTCTGTAAGAAAGGGATCAATACTGAGGTGTCTGTCACATCTGTGGAGGGAGTGGGTTCGAATTTCTACCCCTGTATATTTCAACATTCCTTTTATATCGTGCTTCACAAACAACATTTTTCTTATCTCTTGCGGTACTTCTTTCGAGTGAATATTTGTTTGAAAGTTGTTGCCTCTCTTTCCACACACCTTGTTTCATACCTTGCACAATGGTGCACTTATTATTGCAATAATCTTGATATGGATGACGGTGAGAGTTTTATTTCGTCTGTTTATCCTACAATAAACGCTTTAGAAATGACTCAGCAATCAAACAAAGGTGCCATGAATATACTCTTTCATAATCAAAGAAAAAATAAGTTATTCAAAAAACAATGGAGGCTAGTTTTAAAAATATCCGATATTACAATTGTTTCTTTCAATTTATTTTTGTTCGCTTCGCGTCATTTACTGTGCATAACCAACAGCGAATAGTTCAAGGTACATGCGCCCGGTTTGCGCTGTGACGTCAGACATTAGATAGAGTTTGGGATAATTCAATGAATAAGCAAAATTAAATGTCTCTGAATCACATGAAATCGCATCTTGTGTATAGCGAAAACCTCGTTTAAATTTGATATCTTTCTCATTATTTCCAAATTCTGTCCATAACCATACATTGTACAGGGAATTATTGTTGTGACCAGTTCGTATGATAACAGTGACACTAATTTGTTGAGCAGTGTTTGGAATCAGCGTACCAATATCGAATGCCACCGTATTCAACGTGTTGAAGGAGAATGAGCCAATCTGGGTGGTACAACACCCGGTCTCAATAAAGATGTGTAGGTTAATTGACGATTGTTCACAATAGCGATGAGGGCCATGAAATTTCATACGACGTGGTCTACGTTTAATTGTATCAAAACGATGCGTCAATACTCTATATTTTTTATTCTTGGACACAGAGAACTCAGGTAACTACGATAACAACTTTGAAGTTTCAGTGCCTTATATAACTATTTATTGTCGTGGAGAAAACCAAGAACGAAGATAAGGACTACAATCTCATATTTAGAGAGGAGCACAGAGGTAAACACAAAATTTGCTTGCAATGTTGGAAAGAAGACATTTACATTGCTGTTTGCTATCATCTCGTCACTTCTTCTTCGATGCCTATTCGTTTGTTATCAGGAGAAGACATCGGATAAATCCATGGGTATCCAACCATTTTTCGGGAAAAAAAGTCTTTTATCAATTTCTTTGTGTTGGTTAGGCGTATAGTGAACAGAAGACTATTTTCTAAAAACATCTAAGAACCATTGCACGATAGATACCACCAACCGTACTCAATGGACTATTCCGATTTAAATCATCTTTTTTAGACGATTTATTCGTCAATTCAGTTTTAATTCGTCTATGAAGAATTTCATTTTGTCATATTTTTCGGTTATTCTCATTAAAAGCAAGTTTTAAAAGTGAAGTTCGATCCTAGGAAAAAATCTTTCTTTATAATCTAGTAGAGCGTGAAATGCTCTATCGATTGATATAATTTTGTTTTATTTTAGCACAAGTCTCTTGGTTAGGGAATGTGAAATACTGAAAGACGCCGAAATCTGTTTTTGCATAGAACGAAATTATTTTAATTATAAAAAATCTATATAAAGAGATAGAATGTTGTTCTTTAATAGGGGATGTAGCTAAGCTCTCATACTATCTGTATAACCATTTGAATCAAGCATATACCTCATAATATGAAAAAAAAATTAAGAAAAAAAAATATGAAAAAATATACTGAAAAATCAATTTCACTTAAATTTTTGTCGTGGACTGTATAAAGAATAACACGAAAACAAATGAGAGAAAAATAAAAAACCATGCAATAAAAATAGTTGTTGAACAATAGGGATCCTTGTCTTCATCAACAATAACGTTATCTAGTATCGTTTTTTTTCCAAAAACTATTAAACTGATGCCACTGGTGGACCAGTGAAATACTTCCTTCCCCAGATGATGTACCATAAAACGCTGACTCCAGCAAAGAAAATGAACAGCACACTGGCATAATTCATAATCGAAGGCGTGACTGGTATTGCGGTTGGCATCGTAAATATTACGATAGCCAAGAGAATCCAGAGGATTGTGATGATATTAATGACATAGCCGAGTTTACCAAGATGAAAAGGAGCATCATCGAGTAAATGACGTCCTCGAAGGAGAAGTATAAAAATAGGTAATGCATAAGAAGCAGAAAGACATATTGTAGCAACGCCAGTAAATGCATTGAACGCAGCTGATGAGCCGAGATAAATGAGACCGAGGAGACCTTGAATCGTAGTTGAAAGCAACAAAGCATAGAGTGGAATATCGTATCGTTTGTTAACTTTTGACCAAATAGTTGAACCTGGTACAGCACCATCTCGACTAAACGCGTAAAGGCATCGAGAAGCAGCTGTTAATGAACCGGTTCCAGCGAAAAACATAATACCGATGATGAGGGACAAAAGTCCGAATCCACCACCAGCAGAACCCGTTGCTGTCATAAAGAGATAACCAATTGGTTGACCGGTTGGTATAGCAAGTAGTTTATCGACATTGGGCATGACAAAAAGAATGGGAATGAGGTAAACAACACCAGTAACTCCAGCAGCGACAACAGAGAACACCATCGCTTTCGGCACCTCTCGCTGTGGATTTTGAACTTCTTCACACATAGCTGCTACCATGCCATAACCAGTGAGAGTATAGGCAGACTGAAGTAATCCGACGAAGAAAGCCCATCCTGGTGTCCAACCTGCTCTTGTTGCATCAAACTCAGTAAAGACATATGCCGCACTTCTTCTTCCTGCCTTTGCCATTGTTAGCACAGTAACGAGTATAATTAAAACGGATGCAGCCGTCCAATAAACACAGAGGGTATTAATAAAATTCAAGTATTTCGCGGCTACAATGTTTGTAAACAATGCTACAAGTAGTACGGCCCAGTACATCAATACAACATGCCAAGCAGCTGGAATATAGGCTTCATTCCAAAGTCCGATAGCAGATAGTATTAATTGTCCGCCGGAAAAACAGATCGACGTGGTCACTGTCCAATTTCCAACGAGGCCCAACCAGCCCGTTATCCAAGAGGCAACAGGTGCCCATTTCTTATTTGCTAACATTGCAGACCAGTAATAGACACCTCCTGAGGTCGGATATACTGAACAAATTTCCGCTAGACTTGCAGCAATACATATTGAAATAATAGTAAGAAATATCCAGCCGTAGAAGATGGTTACTGGGCCACCGTCTGTGAGGCCAATAGAAAGAGTCACTGATTCACCAAAAGGCACAGCCATAATCGCAAAGGAGAGCCCAAGGACAGAAAAGAAGGACAATGAACGAGGTAATTCAGCTTTATAGCCCATAGCAGCAAGTTTAGCGTCTGCCTTTTTGGAAGCAGCGTCTGCCGTTTTGAAAGCAGCGTCTGTCTTTTTGGAAGCAGTGTCTGCCGTTTTGAAAGCAGTGCCTGCTTTTTTGGAAGCAGCGCCTGCCTTTTTGGAAGCAGTATCTTCTTCGCTATCTATCGCTTTCATAGTGCCAGTTTTTTCATTATGAATGAGCTCGAATGATGTAAGTTTAGCGTCTGCCTCTTCGGAAGCAGCGTCTTTTTCGTTATCTATCGTTTGTATGGTGCCAGTTTTTTCCTGATGAACGAGCTCGAATGATCCTTGATTGGTGAGTGACATTCAAATTATTGAATCACAAAAGAAGAAAAAAACACATATTTATAATAGGTAAGACACAATGTGGAGTTGCTCTGCTCGAAAAACATTCGTTTTTATTGAACAGTAGCCACAGATGAATGTGGCTGACACACACGCACACTCCTTATCGCAAAAAAATCAGTAACTACCCCCTGGAAAAAATTAGTTTCACTCCGTATTTCTCATATATTGTCACTATAATGGCATATTTTTTAAAACTAATTACATATTCTGAAAGTCCGTAGAGTTTTCTATCACCCTATATACTGATGTTTTAATTTACACTTATGTGTTACTAAAATAAATTGAGTGCAATGAAGGCACCCTCCTGTCCAGATTTCCACAGACATGATTTTTTGACTGTCATATGTCATAAAAATTAGTTTTTTAAAAATTTTTCATCACTAGAATTATCTGTGACAATCTGCCGTTCTCTTCTCACCTTTATGTTCTGTCCTCATATGTATGCCTTGTATTTTGTTTTGTTCTCATATGCGTACCTTGTACTTTGCTCTATCCTAATGTGTGTACCCTGTATTTTGTGCTGCCTCGCTGCTTTCTCCAGGGACCTTTTATACTCCGAAAAGGTATATAAGGAACAAGGAGAATGCAGCAGGACACGCTTTTTCGCCATACTAATAAACTATATACCGACTAGCTTTCTAGTTGTACATCTAGTAGACGAAGATTCGTCACATTATCTTTTTAAAAAAGCAATTATATATTCTGATAGAGCTTGAAATTCTCTATCACCCTGTATATTTATCTATTTTCTTGCATTCATAGATTGAAAAATAATTTGAGTAACCCTCAATTGACAAGTACTAAAAATCGGTACTTTTCTCCTTTTTTCAAAATATACCCGGTGAGTCAAAATGATAGCCGCATGTCGTATTTCACATATATCTCAACTTAAGAAAATGATAAAGTTTTGAATTTTTTTTAAAAAGATGCACAGTCGGACGCTCTACAAAAATTGCCTTAAAAGATTCCTATTAACCTACTCTAATGGTTTTATTCATATTCAAAAATGAACAACCTGCATGATACAGCAATGTCTCGGAGAATAAAAATTTTTGGACAACATTTTTTATTTTGCAAAAGGGATTTGCTTATACATTTTTTGTAGAGCTTTTGATGATGCATCTTTTAAAAAAAATGCAAAATTTTATCATTTTTTTAAAGTTGAGATATATGTGAAATACGACATGTTGCAATCATTTTGACTCGCTTGGTATTGCATGTGTGAACAATCGATTATTTGCAATATATACTAATCAACAATGTATCCCATTACATATCGAAATTATCTGACTCTAGCACTATTCAATAGTTTGTAACATGTATAAATGGGACAAGGTAAAAACAAGAATGAGAATTTATGCGTAAGAATCTGTGTTGTACTTACTAGACTAGTGAAGAAGCAAGGACATACGAAAAGGTGAAAAATACATTAAACAAGTGAAGAATAGAGTAATAATTAGTCAGCATACTTATATGTGCGACACTGAGAGACGCGCGTATGTAGTAGTATGTTCGATAAAACGAAATAAAAGGCAATATTATTACGTCCACTCAAGTGAATCGAAAAGAAAGAGGAGAAAGAAAATCGACAACACAAAAGAACAAGTCATTATGATCCATTAAACAAATACGAAAATAATTAGTTTATAATCGATTAAAATCACGCGCAATCAATTATAATCAATAAAATATTCATCTACACGCTAAAAACATAGTTTTTTTTTACCGAATTCGCCAAAAATATTCTCTGAGATGTACAGAATCTGAAAAACCGTTTTTTAGATTAAAATTGATTAAATTTGATGTTAACCAATTCAAAATCGATTAATACAGAGTGAATCATAAATATCTTTACGATAAACAGTTTGAATATCTTCATTACGGCTCGAGTAAACGAACTGATCTTTTTATCAATGATAGAGACATATTTAAGGTTTATATCCATAAAGACAAGCCTAGAGAGACCCTTTGTTAAATATATTGTTTTTTTTTCCTATATGTGAAAAAGCAAAATTTTTTTGTTGAGATCAATAGTGATACTTAACAAAGATTCTTTCTAGGCATGTCTTTATCTTTGATTAATAAAAATCAGTTCATTTGCTCGAGCCGTAATTGAGATATTCAAATCTTTTGTCGTAAAGATATTTATGACTCACCCGGTATGTAACTGATATCTGAACATGCCTATCACGATTCGAAATGTTACAACTAAACGAATGATTATATGTTTTCATATAAAGACTGGCAGCTCGTTATTTTTATTCTTCTTTCGTCTTTGTGTTGTTTCTCTTTCATGAATAAGTCGAAGAATAAATGATAAAGTCCTTCAAAACTGTTACAATTACAAAATGTGAAATTTATATAGAAATGTGTCGATTATAAATAAGAACGCGAAAACAAATGAGAAAAAAAGGTTATTGCAATCAAAATTGTCAGCGAACAACAAGGATTCTTGCTCTCATCAACAATAATGCTATCTAGCATCGTTTTCTTTCCAAAAAATATTAAAATGATGACACTGGTGGACCAGTAAAATATTTCCTTCCCCAGACGACATACCATAAAACGCTGACTCCAGCAAAGAAAACGAACAGTACACTGGCATAGTTCATACTCGAGAACGTGACGGGTATTGCGGTCGGCATCGTAAATAACACGATAGCCAAGAGAATCCAGAGGATTGTGATGATATTAATGACATAGCCGAATTTACCAAGATGAAAAGGAGCGCCATCGACTAAATGACGTCCTCGAAGGAGAAGTATAAAAATGGGTGATGCGTAAGATGTAGAAAGACATATTGTAGCAACACCAGTAAATGCATTGAACGCAGCTGATGAACCGAGATAAATGAGACCGAGGAGACCTTGAATCACAATTGAAAGCAATAAAGCATAGAGGGGAACGTCGTATCGTTTGTTAATTTTTGACCAAATACTCGAACCTGGTACAGCACCATCTCGACTAAACGCGTAAAGACATCGAGAAGCCGCTGTTAAGGCACCAGTTCCAGCAAAAAACATAATACCGATGATGAGGCATAAAAGTCCGAATCCACCACCAGCAGAACCTGTTGCCGTCATGAAGAGATAACCAATTGGTTGACCGGTTGGTGTCGCAAGAAGTTTATCGACATCGGGCATGACAAAAAGAATCGGAATAAGGTAAACGACACCCGTAACTCCAGCAGCGACGACAGAGAGTACCATTGCTTTCGGCACCTCTCGCTGTGGATTTTGAACTTCTTCACACATAGCTGCTACCATGCCATAACCAGTTAGAGTATAGGCAGACTGAAGTAATCCGACGAAGAACGCCCATCCTGGTGGCCAACCTGCTCTCGTTGTATCAAATTCAGTAAAGACATATGCCGCACTTCTTCTTCCTGCCTTTGCCATAGTCAGTATAGTAACAACTATAATTAAAACGGATGCAGCCGTCCAATAAACACAGAGGGTATTAATAAAATCCAAGTATTTCGCGGCTACAATGTTTGTAAACAATGCTATAAGTAGTACGGCCCAGTACATCAGTACAACATGCCAAGCAGCTGGAATATATGCTTCATTCCAAAGTCCGATAGCGGATAGTATTGATTGTCCGCCGGAAAAACAGATCGACGTGGTCACTGTCCAATTTCCAACAAGGCTCAACCAACCTGTTGTCCAAGAGGCAACAGGTGCCCATTTCTTATTTGCTAACATTGCAGACCAGTAATAGACACCTCCCGAGGTCGGATATACTGAACAAATCTCTGCTAGACTTGCAGCAATACACATTGAAATAACAGTGAGTAATATCCAGCCGTAGAAGATAGTTACTGGACCACCGTCTGTGAGGCCAATAGAAAGAGTCATTGATTCACCAAAAGGCACAGCTATAATCGCAAAGGAGAGCCCAAGTACAGAAAAGAATGACAACGAACGGGGTAATTCAGCTTTATAGCCCATAGCAGCAAGTTTAGCGTCTGCATCTTCAGATGCAGCGTCTATTTCGCTATTTATCGAGTTCATAGTGCCAGATTTTTCACGAAGAACGAGTTTAAACGATCTTTGACTGATGAATGACATTCAAATCATTGAATCTCAAAAGAAAATAATCGATGCTATTGCAGATTATTCACGCAATGTTGATGAAAGGATGAACTGAAGCTGCACTAATAGCACTTTCGATATTTTTTTTACCTTCGACGTTGATCTGTTGGAAGGAGATCTACCTCTCCAACAAGGGGGACATATCATTAAGAAGTAGTCTACTCAATAAACCTTTGTCCTATAGTTACATCTTAGAAAAATCTAAAATGGCAATAATGGGACCATGCTTACAAAAATATACACTTATCATTTTATAGAACGCATATGTCCACGTAGGTGTTTTAGTGACGACCAATTACTGTTGCTGTTTTTTTTTCACAATTATCTGTGAGTGAAAAAAACGCAAAAGAGAAACAACTGACCATATTTCGTTGCACAGTGCACATGACAAACAAATGATAGAAGATAACAGATGAGGGTGCACAAAAGATGAAAACGAAAAGATAACGAACTAACATGAAATGTGCATGGACACGTGAAGCAGAATATAGTCTATTCAAAACTTATGAAAAGCTTTCTGACAAATAACATTCATCAAATGTCAATCTACTTGTTCTCTTGCTTTAATACATCTTTCACGTTTATCTCGCCATCACAGAACATTGTGGAACATTATATTGTCGTTTCGCATAGTCGATCGATCATTTTGCTTTAACATCCCTTACTTTTTGTTGTGCCTAACATCTATTATGCTTATTAAAGTAGAACTACTCATCAATATTTTAATATTCAAAAGTAAAGAAAATATCACACATAATTTAATAATACAAACGATTTAAAAGTTCAATGTTCATTTATTGGGCTAGAAAATAAAATAAGAAAAGTGATAAAATTTATGAATGAATGAAATGAAAAATAATACTAACATTTTTTACAAATAAATGGAAGTGATTCCCAACACCAACGATCGTTCATACATACACCACCTCCTCCTTTGTCAAGGCATCCACACGCTTGAATACGGGGTACATTATTAGAAGGGAGAAAATTAGGTTGACCCGAACACCACCACGATCCAGTGGCACCCGGTGCAGCTGCTCCAGTCGAAGTGAAATTAGGCATTGTAGTATCAACCCAAGCGAACACACCGGCTAAACGGCAAACGAAAGTAGATTGTTTTTAATATCAATTATTCAACTCACGAGCAGTCGTGTCAATGGTATAGTAGCCAATATTAGCATGACCATATGGACCAATGATAGTTGCTGCATATGGTCCAATAAAATTGTATTCAGCTTGAGTCTTGATAACTAATAAATCAGCTCCATATTTTTGACAATAAATTCGACCATTGGCCCATGTTGCTGGTGATGGATTTGGATAGTAACAATAAATTTGATAATTGAGCCAGCCGAGTGGGCATAGTACTAAAAAACATAGAAAAAGCGAGCAATATTCATTTAAATTCTTTTTACTGCATTGAGTTCCATTCCAAAACCAAGTTCCATATGCTGTAGCACCGGCACAGATACATATACTACCATTACAAACCAATTGTAAAGTTCCATCACATTGTCCATTAAAAGTACATGAACCACCGTATGTTTGAATCTGACCTGATTTATTTGAGAAAAAAATAAATCTCGGAAGCTACTGTTATTATTTACTTACCGCATGTTGTTCCCATCCAAAACCATTTACCTGACGTTGGACATTGACATGTACCATTGATACAGGTTAATGATGTATTTGGAAGACAATTGGCCGTAACATTACAAGCCTCCGTATTCGATGAATATGCCACTGTATATTTTTACTTATTGAAAACTGTTTATAAAAATCAAGTCACTTACCACATGCACCATTTGTATCATTTGTTGTTGAATTCCAATAGTAACCGGAAGCACATTGACATGTAGAATTGATACATTGTAGACCTGGTGTAGGATTGCATAGAATTGTTGAGTTACATCTTTGAGTATCATTTTGATAAGAACCTTATACAAAGAAACGAAATTCTTTTTGATTACACTTTACTATCAAAACTTACGACACGAGCTTGATGAAGCAGTTGTATAGAGATATTTTGTTGATGGACAAACACAATTCGATCCATTGTAATAAAATGTTGTCGGACAATAACTACATGAACTTGTATTTGTATTCCAATATGCTAATTGATCATAACATTGACAACGACTATCGACACACCATAATTTCTTGCTCGTATCACATGAACTATCAAAAGTAAAGCAACTTGCATTGTAAATTTGATTTTTTTTCAATGGACCAGCAGTGACTGTATTGGAAACTCCTGAAAAATATTCATCAAAAACAAAGAAAATGATAAGAGCTAATAACCTGGTGGATTCTGGGCTAACATAATAGCTGCAGCTATAAGACCAAAGAGAAGTATCAATGAAATATTACATAGGGCAAGAGCCAACCAATTTGGCATTAATAAAAAGCCTTGTTGTTGAGCTTTAGATCGTAGTTTACGAAGTAATCCGAGTGGTGATAATTTTTCATACTAAAATTTTTCAAATTTAAAAAAACATTATTTTATTCAATTTGAAATATATACCTCCATGACAACAACTTCTTGCATTTCTGGATCATCCAAAAGTTTTTCCAATACAACCGATTTAACATTAAGCATGTTACCATTATCAGGATTAGTTTTTTTATTTGTTAATGAAATATCTATTTCGTTAGTTGTGTCGAATGATTGATTTTGGATCAATGCAGTTTCACTAGTGTTCAACATTGTTATTTCCTGTTTCTGTTCTGAAATATATACGAATACCGTGCCAGACGAGGAAGGCTATTTCCCGGTGTTGTCAATTTCTTTTTTGTCTATATGTTAAAGAATCATCCATTTTAAATGTCGATAGAATAAATACTAGCTAGAGAAGGAGACACAACCTTCTATTTATATGCTTGTTTTTCTTTATTATTCTCCATCGATTTTAATTACCAAGTTTTTTTTTTGCCATTGAATGATTCTATCTCATTTCTTTTGAAAGTCTTCTCATGTAGGAGAATATGAAAGATCAATACAGAAACGAATTGGCAACCGGCAAGGAATGAGCGAAAAAGACACATACGTTTTATTTCTTTTCTTTTCAAATTACGTCGATGTTTGTTTGTGCAGTAGACAGAGAGATGTATTGAATACATTCATTGAAGAAATACACTCCAAAGAAACAAAAAGCAATTATGAATTAAGTTTAGTTGGTTTCCATCGAATACATTATTGAGCCTCTCTCTTTCCATCTCGTATCTCATTTCTGAATGTAAATTCATAGTTTTTTTTCTTCTCTATGCATACCAATGAAATCAATCCGTTAATGAAAATGAAGGATTCAATTGTGCATGATTAGCATCTTGTAAAATAGCTTCGAAACACGAGAAACAATACTTTTATTAGGTTTTTTTTGAAAGTGAGAAATCTATTTTCAGTCAAGATTAGCTACAAATACATCAAACGTCTTGAAAACTGCATTCAGTGACTGAGTCATCTTGTAGTAATCCATCATGATGATTGTTTGTGCAACGAATAATATGCAGGTCAAAGCGTACGGGCTGGTTCCGACAGGAAAGATCAGAAAATCGATTGGAACGTGGCCACAGTATTCCGACCGGATAGCTTCGGTTTATTCCGTTGCATTCAGTCAAGAGACAAGCGAGTCGTAGCGATGAGTATTAATTGTTTACATGAGATATTGTGTTCGTTTTTGTTAACCAAAGTGTCAGTATGATAGCTAGAATACTACCAGCAACTAAGGAACCAACAAGACAACATAGAATATAAAACCAATATGGTGAACAAATCTTTTTTGAAACAATCTCTCTAAATTATGAAGAAAAACAATGCAATCTATTATAATATGTTCATAAGCTGTAAGTGGAGGAGATCTATCAAACAATATTTTTACCTGACTTTTAAAGTTTCATTTGACCGGGTATTGGTAGATACTTGATTATTATTATTATTGTTCGTCTTCAAATTATTAGTAAGTGATTGATGATGATGTAAATTTGATGGTTCATCAGATGACCAAATACTTCTTTGAAGAGAACTCATTTCAAAAAAAATGTGTTTTGTCTTTGATTCGATTGTATATTAACGTAGAGAGAGAAATGAATACATTTCATTTAATTGATTTTTTTTGTTCGAAAGAAAAAATGAATGAAAGGAGAAAAAAAACCTTGTTTTCAATTAATGGTAGGTTTATTATGTATGCTATGATGTAGATGGGCTTCTTATATTATAGAGAAAATTGCGTAGTATAGTTCGAGAAGATTATCAAATATTCAAATGTCATCAAAAAAATTGAACTACATATGATAGAAATACCAAAAATATAAGGAGTATATGGAAGTTTTATTGACAATAATTGATTTTTATGTAAAATAAATACGATATTCGGTAATCCAATACCTTATTTCAACCAATATGTTCGTAATCAATTACTACTCTTCTCCTCCTATTTGTTCAGCAAGGACATGATCGTCGTTGTTGCATAATTAAGAATTTTCTTACGTAAGGCCATTAAACAAAAGTAGAGAATGTTTTATAATCGAATTTTGCAGCAGTTTCATGTAACCAGAATCAGATCGAGCAGTCGTAACAACATTTGTGATAGATTTGCTTTCATCGAAGCATTTGAAAGCATTCTTCCGATATGTTCCTTTTTCAAGAATCACCGAAATTTCGACAGCTTCGAAGTAGGGCGTAACCAGAAAAAAAAAGTGTAGGGAATATTTAATACTTGTTTCACAAGAAAATACTGTCAAAAATGCAACATTTAATAAAGAAATAAATTGTCTTTGTCAAAAATCCAAATTACTGAATTCCCAAAACCAATTTTTTTCTTTAATAATGCAAGGAAACTGAGTTTTAAAAAAGATATTTCTCAAAAATATCTTTCGAATTTTTCATTTCTTGTTGCGTTATGAACGAACTAAAGAGTGATTCAAACGTTCTAACTCTTTTCTGTATTGCGACATTCTGTATACTACGTACATATATTTCGAAAGCCATTGTTATTTTATTAATCGTGGCAAAGCATTCATCTTATATTTTTAGAAAACAAAAATATTCTTATCATGTATGAAGAATTTAAAGCTGATCAAACTGTTGTTTTCAAGGTACTTTAGCAACTTTCTGTGCAAAACTGCTCATTTCAATCAACTAGCTAGATGTGTATCTAGTGTAGAAAACGCCAATTTACAGAGTGGAGCCGAAACATTGGATCGCTCTTTATACGAGCGCTGTTGAAGGTATCAAAACTGGATATAAATATTTTTATTTCTAGGGAGCAAAAGTTTTTCTAGGGACTTAAGCCTTCTTTAGCGGGGCTGATCTTCCTCTATCTCCTCTCTGATTACGCCCCTACTTCGAAGTGATTGGAATGTCTTCGAGAAGTCAGTAATAGTGTTTTGACAGGATCCATCTTCTCAACTAAAAATTTCGATGAGTGCCCGATATGAAACCATTTCCGAGTGCACGAAATTAGATGAATATCGACGGCACGAAATTGCACTAGAACAAACAAAAAATATGTATCAAGTTTTCGACTACTCGTCGCGCTCATCGTATGCTTTTCAAAGTCTGCTTAGGTATTTTGTCAGGCATTTCTCGAACATACGACATTATATTGATGAATATTTCTTACTTGATGATGTGATGGCCACTTATTTTCCCTCTCTCAGACGATCACTGTGACGATGCCTTGCTCGTACACTGGTATTTATTTGTATAAAAATATACAAGAAAATTATTTGTTCCATGAAAACAAGAACAGTCTATTTTAGTTCAATGTTACTCCATAAATAGAGTTCATTTTGTGAGTCAGTTGCAATTAGATAAGAAAATGCCTACATTATTGGCATTGCGATTTGCGACAATCACATCGACTCGGCCGTCTCCATTGACATCGGCTGCTGCCACAAAATTCGGAAAAGAGCCCAAGCCAGTTGAATATGTTACTTGAGCAACAAACGTCCCATTTCCAGCATTCAGAAGAACACCAATATTGGCCGTGCCTGAGTTCGCGACAATAATATCAGGTTTTCCGTCTCCATTAATATCGGCTCCTACCACAGAATATGGAACAGAGCTAGCACCAGTCGAATAGACCACTTGAGGAATAAATGTACCATTTCCAGCGTTGAGAAGAACGCCAACATTGTCTGCAGCTTGGTTTGCGACAATAACATCGAGTTTGCCGTCTACATTGACATCGCCTGTTGCCACAGAACACGGGAAAGAGCCAGTTGAATAGGTTACTTGAGCAACAAATGTGCCATTGCCTCTATTTATAAGAACGCTGATGCTGCCTGCGCCGAAGTTTGCGACAATAATGTCGAGGTAACCATCGCTATTTACATCTGCGGCGGCCATAGAATACGGTGTAGAGCCGGTTGAATACGTCACTTGAGCAACAAACGTGCCATTCCCTGTATTGAGAAAGACACCGACTTTGTTTGTACCTGAGTTCGCGACAATAATATCCGGTTTGCTGTCTCCATTAACATCGGCTGCTACCACACAATACGGATAAGAGACAGCTCCAGTTGGATAGGTAACTTGAGCACCAAAACTACCATTCCCGAGGTTGAAAAGAACACCAACATTGTTTGTACCTTGGCTTGCAACAATAATATCGGTATTGTTGTCCCCATTAACATCAGCTGCTACTACAGAACTCGGGATATAGCCAGTTGAATATGTCACTTGAGGAACAAATGTGCCATTACCAAATGTGTTGAAGAGAACACCAGTGTTATTTGCACCGTAGTTCGCGACAATAATGTCGAGGTAGCCATCGCCATTGACATCCGCTGTTGCCACTGAATATGGTTGAGAGCCAGTTGAATAGGTTGTTTGTGTCGGATATCTGTTGCAGGGAGCTATTACGAAATTCAAAAAAAAAACATTTTTTCTGACGCAGCGAAATACTTTTTCTTGCGTCTTTTGCAGTTTCTACTAGAGTATGCATCCCCTTAGAAAACGAAAATTCACTCCCACAATCCTGACTAATCCACAGCAGTTCTGCTCTAGGTTACAATTTTATTATCATTGTTTGATCAGCCCAATAAATGATATGGGATCTGCATCGACTGAGCTCACGAGATTTTCTTTTCGGTACAATCAATAGAATGATTAACAGCTTGTCCTTAATAAAACGCGATCAGAAAACTGTCTTAAAAGGAACTTTAGTTCGGTTGATATGCGTATGTGCCTAAGACATGATCGAAGATGGGCTTCACTTAATAATGTGGACTTTGAAGAAGCACAGTAAAGTTAGTACAGTCAAATAACATTAGGTTGAATTCTAAACCAACCATTTGTCTATCCACGTTGATTCCTCACCTTCTCCCTGTTCGCCCGTCATCTCAATATGGCCAATCATACCTTTTACGAATATTGACGAAGATTGAAGAGATCAATGAATAAAGGGGATAGAAAAAAAAAAGAAGAAAGTCGTAGCTCCTTCTATAGCTGAACTGTAGGATATCTTGGGTGAGATTACTATCGATTCTGATAAATTGTTCATCAAGCTAGATGAGGAAGCATTTGATTTAAATGAACCGAAAAAGAAATTTAAGTTATAAAAATCATCAAAAATTGCATCTTCTCATTGGATCTATCTCAGTTATAGATATATCGTACATTGATCAACGAGAACCTTTTTTTTACGAATCCAATTGTCCGAATATTCATGCGAGATATCCATCGCGGCTGAAAACTTCCACTACCTCGATGGTCATCTCTCGTATTCGTGAATAAAAACGTGTCTGCTGTCTTACATGTTGTTGTTGTAGTTTGTGTCATATATGTTATTGTCGCTAGAATGAAAAAGTAAAGCATCAATAAACCTTTCCACGTGAAGACAAATACTCACATATTGCAGATATGCTTGAAGTAGTTATTGGCAAAGCTAAATACATAATATCAGAAAGTTTTATGAAATAAATATTGCATTTGACATACTTTGAGATCTTGCGTTCGTTTTTGTTAACCAAAGTGTCAGTATGATAGCTAGAATACTACCAGCAAGTAAGGAACCAACAAGACAACATAGAATATAAAACCAATATGGTGAACAAATCTTTTTTGAATCATCCCCTCTAAATTGTGAAGAAAAACAATGCAATCTATTATCATATGTTCATGATCTGTAAGTTGAGGAGATCTATTAAGCAATATTTTTACCCGACTTTTGAAGTTTCATTTGACCAGACATTGATAGATACTTGATTATTATTATTATTATTATTATTATTATTCGTCTTCGAATTGTCAGTAAACGATTGACGACGATGTAAATTTGATGGTTCATCAGATGACCAAATACTTTTTTGAAGAGAACTCATTTCAAAAAAATGCGTTTTGTCTTTGATTCGATTGTATATTAATGTAGAGAGAGAAATGAATAAATTTCATTTAATTGATTTTTTTTGTTCGAAGAAAATGTGAATGAAAGAAAAAAAAACCTTGTTTTTAATTAATGGTAGGCTTATTATGTATGCTATGATATAGATTGGCTTCTTATATTATAGAAAATATTGCGTAGTATACTTCAAAAGCATTATCAAATATTCAAATGTCGTCAAAAAAAAATGAATCACATATGAGATTATTTTTGCCAAATTGACTTCTGGTAAGGACCAGAGATGGGATCGGTTGAGGTTTCTGAAAATTCAAATCGAACCGAACCAAGTCAACACTTCTAAAAAGCTAAAGACCTATGTAGAAACAAAAGTAGGCAAAAATCAATTTTTTATTAATATCAGTAGTAAAAAATAATCACGAGAAGTAAGAATAAATGAATCTTTTAGTAAATTTTGATGCAAAAAGTGACTTTTCTCTAAGAAAAGTTACTTTTTTTTAAATAAAATATACTAGTTTATAGTAAATAACTATCAAAGTACTTTTTATTACTGTTATCGTTTTCAAAAAGCAATGGGTCCGGAAAAAATTTGAATAACTCGGGAACGCAAAAAGATATCCCAAAGCGGTTTTCGTCAGCTTCTAGCCAAGTCGGGTACACATCGACCTATAGCAGAAGAAAAATTTTCTATCGGGTTTCTCAAAGATTTTCATGTGGATTTCTGGAAACCTACAATAGTTTCTAGGGATCTAATGTTGAATTTCCATTTTAAAAGGATGAATTCAATAGAAAAAATCATTTTATTTTGATCTACGAAAACCCGAGATCTCCAGCTTGTACTATTGAAGAGATCTGTGGGTTTTCCAGAGACTCCGGTTTTTGACTAATTGACCTTAGGTTGCCGAATTGAATGTCTAGAGAGGGGTAATTGACCGTGCTGAGTCAAGCCCATTGTTTGTTTTAAGTTTTAAAGCGATGTAGAGCCATTATATCCAAATTTTCAAAATATTGGTTTTCATTCTATAAAAAGCACAAACAGTCGGTATTTCCGAAATCTGGATATAGTGGCTCTGAATCGCTTTAAAACGTAAAACAAACAATAGGGCTTGACTCAGCATGGTCAATTACTCCTCTCTAGACATTCAATTCGGCAACCTAAGGTCAAAAACCTACAGATCTCTTCAATAATACAAGCTAGAGATCTCGGATTTTCGTAGATCAAAATAAAATGATTTTCTGGAATAAGTTTACTTTACTGGCCACCTCCGGTTTTTATCGATTTAATCCTTTCTAAGGGATTCTTAGCTGCTGAAAACGATAGAATAGAAGAGAAAACTTGGCGGTCCGGTCAATATGCCTGATTTCAGGAGATCACCAAACAACCATTTTATTCAAATAAATGAGACCTCACACCTTTATCCTTACCTCCCCTCATCTCCACCCTCGCTCTCACCATCACCCTCACCTTCGAGAATAGACTATGTGTCGCTGACCGCCAAGTTTTCTCTTCTATTCTATCGTTTTCAGCAGCTAAGAATCCCTGAGAAAGGATAAAATCCAAAAAAAATGGAGGTGGCCAGTAAAGTAAACTTATTCTTATCTCGCTGATGGTTTTTTATTGAAAAATATTCATCTTAATAAATTTTCATTTTCTCGTGTTTTTCCTACAATTTATTATGTTTCATATTTTTTCCTCTTTCTTTATTATCACATGAATAACAAACAAAATCACTCAAATGATAAAAATGAAAATATCAGCTGAAATATGATATGACAAATGGATATAGGTATATGTTACAGGCAAAATTGAGATTCAGGCAAATTTTAAATTTGCCTAGGCAAAATTAGAATGCGACTAGAGATAAATTTATACAATCAAAACAACTAAAATCTGAATCGAATAATTTTTTTATTCAACAATATCTGGTCGAGGGAATTTACCGTTACCCGCTAGTTACATTACTAGGTAACATTAACGCCGTGTTATCTAGTAACTGCAACGGGTAACGCAAAATTTCTGACTTAAATAAGAAAGAAGCATTTAAAAAAAAACTATATTTTCTAAAGTTTTGATCAAAGTTCTCGAGATCGAGAAATTGAACCTATAAGTGACTTTTCAAAATTTCCGAGTTTAGTATTTTCGCCAGGAATAGAGAAGATTGCTATTTTCGGAAATTATCCTTCCCCTAGCGACAAAATAAAACTACAAGTTACAGGTTTGGATTTCGTGACTCCTAAAATATTTGTTCAAAACTTTGGAAAGTATCGTTATTTTTCCAAAATACCTTTTCTTTATTCAAGTCAGAAATTTTAGGTTACCTGTTGCAGTTACTAGGTAAGCGTGGATACCCTGACCTGGTAACTAGTAACACGAAAGTTACTATTCACTAGTCATCCAGAAACTAGTAACTTGTGCATTACTAGATACGTGATAACGTAGCTAACGGGTAACGGCAAATTCCCTCGACCAGATATTGTTGAATAAAAAAATTATTCGATTCAGATTTTAGTTGTTTTGATTGTATGAATTTATCTCTAGTCGCATTCTAATTTTGCCTACAACATATACACACATGATAGAAAAAAAAAGAAAGAATGATTATCATGCATCGCTACTGCTTTGTACAACTAAATTAGCTTTATCACCATCAGTTGCTTTGCTTTGAGGATCAAATTGTTGTTGTTTAGGTGGAGACGACGAAGAAGCACCTATATCAAGAATAAAATCTAAATCTTTTCGAATTGATTTTGATAGAGGTGGATGAAATTCAACATTTAACTTAGCCGGTTCATCAGACGATTGACTAGATAATGTTGTTGTTGCACCAAACATCAGGTTACCAAATACTAATGCACGAATTAATCGAAGAACATTTTGATTAACATATGACATATCAGATATTAATGAAAATGAATTTAATTGTACAAGTGAAATATAAGATTGAATAAGAATATTTACTTTTCGATGCACATTTTCTGCACCACCTGTAACAAGTAAATGACATTGATTATTATATAATAAATTAAGTTCATCGAATTCATCATTTCGAATTTTTAATTGAGAAAATTCATCGACTAATGATAGAGTTCCAATAAGTTCAGCTTCATTCATAGAATGATTAGTTAAACGTACATTGATTGTTTCGATTATTATGTAATTAATATATCAGCTTTGCTGAGAGTGCTATTGATAATTCGAAATTGATTTTAGCTTTTACATCGGAGATATGTTCAGTTTGTTTTAGAAGTGATTGCTCATAGGCAATCCCAGCTTTTAGAATATTGATGGTATTGACTACTACATCACTCCATGATACACGAAGATCTGTATTTAATACTGTTTTTAACTGAATGCTGAACGCAGCTCTTAAATAAAAAGACGTTGCATGTAATTGAACGACTCGTTCAAGTTTTCTATTACGTTGATACCCAATTTCTATTATTAAAAGAAAAATTAATTATTTTATTTCTTGATAAAAATGAATTATTACCTTTAAATGAAATTATTTCATCTATTGATCGTTGAGCACGATCAAAAGCGACCAGACAATTGTTAATTGTCTTGTTTAGACTACTTTTAACAAAATCTGTAGGACTGACCCGCCTCTCAATGAGATGAATATTATATTGAGACGTTTTAGAACTTGTCGATTTTGCCGGTGGTGTATTATCAACATTATTAAGTGCGAGCAATCGCTGTCCTCGCTCCAATAAAGTTTCGTTAGAACGTCGAGGTGAAGCTGGTTTAGAAGTTGGAGGTAAAGTACGCCAATCAGGTAAATAGGCAAGTGTAGTAGGAAGTGATGGAAATGGAGGTGATGGAGAAAATCATTCAGACGATTGTGTTTGAAGAGAGTCATGGATTTCTTGTCTAGAAGCATCAGCAACTTTCAGTTGGAATGGTTTAATAGTAATATTTGGTATTTGTTTTGCAAGTTTAGTCGCATATTCTGCATCGGCTTCAGAAATAAAACCAATATAATAAACATTGCCCTTTTTTGATTTTCGCTTGTCGTAACGTACAATTTTTAATTTTTTCTTCAATTCATCGTTAAATTCTTTGGTATACAATACTCGTTGATATTTCATACTTCTATAACAAAAAAAAGACACCAGTACATTTTATTTTATAATGTATATTATGTGCGACTTCCTCTTTATAAAATTGAATTTTCATATTTTAGAACAGTATCTTTAACACATTCTACATTTGAAAACTATGTCAATAGTTATGCTGGCTATTTTTATTGTGATATTTTGAAAGAAAAAAGTAGGAGCTCTCGTTTCTTGCATTACGGAGTTTGCTTAAACTGCATGGTTCTCTACAAAATACTAACATTATATGAAATGCCCATATTTCTCAAGGTATTTCTTCGCTTAATTTTATAACATGAAATGAAAGTATAATAAAAACAAAACTTCGAGTTATTATATGCAAATTTTTACCGATTTTTTTTCTAAGAATATTAAAGCGAATATTTTGGGTTTTTATTTTTGGAAGTTTTCAAAATGTGTGATAAGTTGGTCGGAAAGCTCTGAAATTTGTCCGATCTAAACGAATAATAAAAAAAAGAAAACATACAATTGCGAATTAGTTTTTAAACTCTTTAAAATAATAATTCGCTCTTTTCTGACTAGATTTTACAAATATACTTTGTAACTAATCTGAAAAATTAAGCTATGCTCTTGCAGAAGCTATTTCCAATAGAAATCTTCTTTAAATTATTACATGAAATCGTTTTGCCCCATTGGGGACTCGTAAGCCACTATGTTGACTAATCGTGTTGCTATATTCGAGCAAATCATATTGCTAGTCCGAAGACCAGACTCGAGTATACTAACCGAAACTATGAATGATTAATGAAGGAAAATCAGAGACAATCAATCAGCAGTAGACGAAAATTGATTTTTTTGATCAATGACTCTAAAAATAAATAACATTCATTTATTCAAAATAAATTTTGGTTTACTGTTTTGTACAATAATTTCGTTTTGATACACTTAAAACTGGTAAATATATGTTATAAATAATGGAAATGATCCAAAAACAGGAAAAGAATGTAAGAGAGGAAATATATTCGTTTTATGAAGAGAATTTTTTGTTTCATTATATCCCTGAGAAAAAAATCATTCGTGCATGTTCTCTTTTCACTCTCTCCCATGCAGTCATTTTTTCATTTTGCGATCATTCTCAATGATAATATAGGGAGCATTCATCGTCACGTCTCAGGAAACATTCCATTATTTCACAAGAACAATGCTGCAGACAAGTGCATATGTCATTAATCATAAATCTAATTAATCGTTTCAGACCCTTCTGTTCATCTTTCTGCCTATATGATAATTTTAATAAGAATACGTGCAATCTCTTAACTCTTAGTGCGCAACTAAACGAACAAATCGAGGTATTATTACCAGTGTAACATAAAGTACGTCTACATCTACAATCATAAATAGATTTTTTTGATCGCGTTAATAGTCCTCGATTTTAATCTTTATGAGTATGCAAGTAATAGTGAAATATTGGGAAAACTTTAATATCTTGTAAAGAATTTTATTTCTTAAATTATTGTGACATTTTCTGATCATTATTTAAAGCAAAAAATTTGTTAACTAAAATGTTTTTGTTTGCTCTTTCGTCTATCTATTAAATTGATTTTGTTTTATTATGCTTTATCAAAAAAATTTTTGATAAAAAAATTTCAACGTTTTTTTTACTGAATTCATCCTTACCACCCATTTTATTTCATATACATTTGATAACGCATATTTTCTTATTCTGGAGAGGAGAAAATTCTCTAGACTGTATTTTAATACCGTCGCAGTGGCGACGCGGCAGCGGTAGATTTTCCACCGTGATGGACATCTCTGGTATGGCCTTTCTAAATATATATTCAGAATTCTTTCCTAGCTTAAAGTTAGTACACTGAGAACAAATCTTGGATGAGGGTCACAAATGAGATTTGTACAGAATTTCTTGTGTGACTTGTTTTTGTATTTTGTTTAATATTGTCTCAATTCAAATTATAACAGAATCTTTTTATACACCAGTTTGTAGAACGGAGTTTGATCTACAAAATGTTCAATTCGCTTAACTTTTTACATATTGCTACAAACAACCAAGAACTATTGTATTTTAAACATCGAAGTTCAAAGAAAGGAAGTTTTTCGAAAAATGCTACTACGAATAAAGAGTAGTGGCCCGAATTCACAACTTTTGATTCTTTTAAGTTCTAATTTATTGCAACTCATGACTTTGTAGAACATTAAATCCTCTAAAACAATAGAAAGTTAAATCTATTTCAAACTATCCTCTAAATAAGTTATGAATGACAAAAAAAAGTCTATTTTACATAGTGCAAACAATATTTTTATTTATTTAGATATTTGCTAACAGCTAATCAGCCGTAAATTAAAGAAAATTAAAAACAGAGAATAAAAATAAAACTCATTTGAATTTGAAGTGATGAATGACGAACTTGACGAGAAACTTTGTTGACACGTACTACGGATGAGAAATGACAAGATGAAATATTGTGTATATGTGTAAGTGGAGCTAACAATACTCGTCGCTGACCAACTCGTATTATCTCACTGTCTATTGGTTTGACCTTCATTGTCGTGTTACAATCCAAATGTATGCTGTTGTGATCGACAAGAAAAATCAGAGTTTGTGCTAACGGATGATCGATCTTTTCGATCTATAATGAACTTCTACTTTAGTTTCCAACCGATCACTATATACATATGGATGAGCTATGAAAAACTAAAAATACTTGGAAAGAAAACATGAACGAGAGGAAAAATGCCTGGACAATATTAAAAGAATAAGACATTTGAAAAATACCTGTAGTTGAAAGAAATGAAAGAAGAAAAGAATACCAGTAAATTACATTAATAATTTACATTTTAATTCACTCGTGCATTGCATTATGTTTTTCACCCCAAAGAAACAGAACGAGAGAATAATTATACATCTTGAAGACATTTGCAGTGAGAAAATACATGTTATACAATGGCTTCTTATATTTTTTTATATATAATACAAGGTAATGAATTTGCTTTTATCAATAACTTTCTATGAAAGCAAGAATGAATTGAAATTGTAACTCACCCACACCTTGTGATGTGTAGATGTGCAGCAAGCTCGATGCTACATAATCAATACGAAGAAAATAATTAGTAAAATATGCTCTGACTCACCCTGAACCAAAAGCTTTAAAAAAATCAGACAATCATTGTGATGATGCCTCGCTCGTATCGTTGCAGGGAAACAAACATCAATGATACATTCATTCACTGGTATTTATTTCCATAAGAATAGTCAAGAAACTTATTTATTCCATGAAAACAAGAACAATCTATTTCAGTTCAATGTTAACTGCATAAATAGAGTTCATTTTGTGTATCAGTTACAATTAGATAAGAAGACGCCTACGTTATTCGCATTGCGATTTGCAACAATAACATCGACTCGACCGTCTCCATTGAGATCGGCTGCTGCCACATAATCCGGAAAAGAACCTGCGCCAGTTGAATATGTCACTTGAGCAACAAACGTACCATTTCCAGTATTGAGAAGAACACCAATACCGGGTGTCGCTGAGTTCTCGACAATAATATCAGGTTTGCCGTCTGCATTTACGTCGGCTCCTACTACAGAATA